>Ga0209403_10000392_pt1 | contig 66259 bp, 63 predicted proteins | sample ArcticOcean_MG_C_8_FD_187440 | JGI IMG/M metagenome (GOLD analysis project Ga0209403, IMG submission 187440) | Marine microbial communities from western Arctic Ocean - ArcticOcean_MG_CB11_86 (SPAdes) (version 2) | ecosystem: Environmental > Aquatic > Marine > Oceanic | place: Arctic Ocean... | reverse complement strand
GCATTCATCGTCAATATTGGCGACATGATGGCAAGGTGGACCAATGACCGATGGGTATCGACCTTGCATCGCGTCATTCAACCTGGCGACCCGAAAACCAACGCCTCCAGACGACAATCAATAGCCTTCTTTCACAATACGAATCTCGACGCGGAGATTGAATGTATTCCCTCTTGTTTGGCTCCCGGCGAGCAACCGAAATACGAAAAAGTTTTGTCAGGTCCCTATCTGTGGAATCGCTTTTCATCTGCAAAGGATTAGAATCGACTCGCGACGCTGGGCTCCCCGTCACTACTTCAGCTATTAGCGATCGCGTGCTTGAGGCGACGCCGTAATTTGAGTGCCCAAGCAAGGGAAATCAGGGCAATAAGAATTCCGTATGGCCGAAAACTTGGTTACAAATTAAATACCCGCTCACTCAATCTAAATACCAACCGAGATCGCGTCACCAATTCAAGAGTCCTAAATGTCCGCTTTTCCTGAAAACGGTCTCTCAGATCGGTAAAAAAGAAGTTAGGATTGCATTGGTAGGTGGCATTCATCCCCGGATGTCAATGAACCTCACCAAACCAACAAGGACGCTAAAGCAAGGTAAATAGCCGTATAGTAGGCAAAAAAAGAGCCGTACTGGACGGCTCTGGACTTAAATGTGGTGGTGATGGGTGGAATTGAACCACCGACCTGCGGGTTATGAGTCCACCGCTCTAACCATCTGAGCTACATCACCGTTTGTTCGAATTTTCCTACTGCTAGTACTTCAAATCTTGCTGCCGCTAAATGTCCACCGCTCTACCTTGCGGCTTCGTCGCCCCGCTACATCCGCTTTTCGATCCTGCCGTTTCGCGACGGACGCAGATTGTCCGGCGGAGAACTATTTGTGTCAACCCGTTCCGCTGTTATTCGGTGATCGAAAGACCAATCGGAGCGCCCTAATCGCAAACGCTGCATTCAAAATCGCTTTTTTCACCCTGGAACACGCTGCGTCGATTAACGCGCTCTCTCGCTCCTTGCCTCAAATCTGCAATGTGAACCATTTCGTGCTGTAAATCGTTGAAAGTTGGTGGGATTTCGATTCGTACATAACACCAATACTGGGAAGGGTTGCCTGGCAACTGCGCTATTGTGTCCAACCACCTTAGAAAAATTGATGTAGATGGTCTCCGTATCGGTATGTACGTGGCAGAACCCGATCGTCCCTGGCTGGAAACGCCGTTTCTTTTCCAGGTATTTTTCATTCGAGCAAAGAGCAAAATCGAAGAATTACGACAACATTGTGATTTTGTGTCGATTGATCTCGAGGAAACTGACGATAAGCTGTTGGGTCCTGTCAAACCGTTAAAGTCAGCGAAAATATCTAAGACGGCATCAGATGGTACCGCGAAAAAACAATCTCTATGGCGCCAATTTATCGCTCTATTCTGACAACGAAAAGTCAGCGCTATCAAAACTCCAGCACCTGGTGAGTTTTATCAGAATACCGCCTCGGTCGCTGACGAACTGATCGTCGCAAGAAGCGTCCATTCCGGATCCTTACGCGAAATAATGCACACATTGGAAGTGGTCACCGAAACTATGATCGACAGTGTGTTACGTAACAATATGGCCATGGCGTTGCTAGCCAGAATCCGAGAAAAAGATGACCAGATGTATGCATATTCAATATCCACCTCGATTTGGGCTAACAACAAATACAGCCTGACTCTGGAAATCACGGAAGGCGGGTTGGTTGTCGATTCGGCATCAAATTTCAGCAATCTAAGTCGACTTCGTAATGCAGGCATTGGCATTTCGATAGACGACTTCGGCACTTGATATTCCTCGCTTTCCAATTTCAAGCATATCCCAGCGACAGAACTCAAAATCGACAAATCCTTCGTCAGTAATATGCTTGAATCCACCAAGGACAGGAATTTAGTCGAAACAATCATTGGGCTAGGGCATCGAATTGACATGACTGTTGTCGCTGAGGGCGTGGAAAACACCGCCGAACTCGAGCTCCTGATAAAACTAAATTGTGACGTCGTTCAGGGCTATCACATTTCTGACGCCCTGCCGCACGACAGTTTCTGCGTGCGGCTCGCGAGTTAAAAAGGCCTTATCGCAACAAGTATTCGCACTTCTAGCTCGAGTAAGAGCGCTGGAGATTCGGATTCAACTGCATTTTTGATTCAGCAGTAACTACAGGTTATTTCCAAATAATGGACAACCGACTCTCGACTGCTTTATTCCAGACCAAACACGTACATCGTTCTACCACCTGTCGAAACCACTCGTTGCTTACCGTCCACGGCAAATGACATAGGGTTCGAACGTACCGCCCCGCCACCCTGAAAATCCCAAAGCGATTTTCCGGTTGCTGAATCAAGTGCAAATATATTGCCTTCGTTGCTACCCCCGAAGACCAGCCCGCCGGCCGTTGCCATCACACCCGTCCAAGGCGGGGAATGGAGCATGAATTCCCATTGCTGCCGACCCGTCATAACGTCTAGCGCACGAATTGCACCAGCCGCGTCATCACCCGACAAAGCCTGCTCGCCACCGCCGAGGAATGGCTGACCTTCCTCATATTCAACATCAGCCTTGTAATAGATAGAGCCCATCAACCGGGTCGCGACAAAAAACTGTTCCGATACTGGATTATATGAAGGGCTAAACCAGTTCGTTGCGCCCTGCAAACTAGGCCAAACCAAATTTCCGTCATACGTCGGCTCGCTGTCCGGAATAACGATTGGCCGACCTGCTTCATCGAGACCGGTCGCCCAGGTTTGTTTGGAGTATTCGTTACCGTGCAAAAACTCGCCGGTCTCTCGATCTAGCAAATAGAAGAATGCATTTCGATTGGCAAGCGCGAGAAGCTTTCTATCTTCGTCATTAAATATAGCATCAAATAAAACAGGGATTTGATTGGCATCCCAATCATGAGTGTCATGCGGCGTAAACTGAAAGTGCCAATTCAATTCACCCGTATTTGGATCCAGCGCGATGATGGAACACGAAAAGAGGTTGTCACCCGGCCGCACATCACCATTCCAATCCGGAGCGGGATTGCCCACCGTCCAATAGAGCAAATCCAAGTCGGGATCATAGGAGCCGGTTAGCCATGTGGATCCACCACCTGTCTGCCAGGCGTCTCCCTGCCAGGTCTCACTGCCCGGATCGCCTGGCGCGGGAATGGTATGAAACCGCCATAGCCGTTCCCCGGTAGCGGAATCGTATGCATCTACAAACCCACGCACGCCTGCTTCGGCGCCACTAACGCCGATGATTATTTTGTTCTCAATCGCGAGCGGCGCCAAGGTAAGCGCGAATCCAACTTTGTTGTCGGCGACCTCAACGTTCCACCGCTCTGCCCCTGTAGCGGCATCGAGCGATACGAGGCGTGCATCCAAAGTGCCAACGTAAACGGCGTCATCGAGTAAAGCGACACCGCGATTGACGCGAGGAAAACCTATATGAAGAACATCCTTCGGCATGTCAGGCGACCAGGTCCAGATCATCTTTCCCGTTCGCGCATCCAGCGCCGTCACCGTACTCGGCGGTTCGGTTATATACATGATGCCATCTGCGACAAGCGGTGTGGTCTCCACCAGGCCATCACCCCCATTGGCTGACGGCTGAATTTGGTACGCCCAGATCACCTTCAACGCCTCGACGTTGTCGGTGTTGATTTCCTTCAAAGGCGAATAGCGTTCGGAATTATAAGTACCAGAATGCGTCAACCAATTATCCTGGTCATCGGCCGCATCAACTATGCGATCAAAACTGACTTCGGCTTGTACGGACAACGCGCACAAAAGAAACAACAAGGCAGTGGCATTTTTCATTGTTCGCTCCGCAGGCTCATCATGTAGGAAACCAAATCATCGATATCTAGCGCGGGTATCGTTGTTCCATATTCGGGCATTAGGCTATGGGAAAATATTTTTTCAATCTCACGTACTTCGTCCTTACGGAACGAATGTACCTTGCCGCTGACATCCCGAACTTGAATCGAAAACGCATCCTCGTTGATACGCAGTCCTTCAACCCGACCGCTCGCCGATCGAACGCGAACCGTCAGGTAGTTTTGATAACCACTGGTTTGCGACTGCGCATCAGCAGGTCGAACGAGAGAATTGCGCAGATACTCCAACCCTCTTTGATCGCCGACGAACGTCAATTCAGGACCGATACCGTTACCGTGGCCAGCAATGATGTGACAGGCCGGACAACCACCGTTCGACTGATAAATTTTAGCCCCGCGTTCTGGGTCGCCGGGCAGCGTTTCTTCTTCGAGTTCACCAAGCGTCAACGCGTAGGCCGCGACCCAGGCTGTTTGCACGGGATCCAGCGTCCAAAATCCCGGCATGCCGGTACCTGGGATACCATCGCCAATGATCGTCATCATCGATTCATGATCGCTGCCATACTTGAGCACTGGACGCGCCAAATTTGATCCTTCTCCGCCAGCGCCCTCAATGCCGTGGCAACGCGCACAGTGCAGCCTAAACAGGCGTTCCCCTTCGACCAAATTGGGTGGCACCGGATTACCGTTTGGCAGTTGTGCCCACGCTAAGGGGCAAGCCAAAAGCCAAAATATGATGAATAACAGGCCGTTCTTCATGACGACTACCTCAGCAATGCGTTGCGAGCTTCCGACAAATTTAACAGACCCACGGACGCCAAGGCAGAATAGTGGTTATCCACTCGCTGCAAGTCGACACACGTATAATGGTGGCCACTTATCATTGGACGCCATTAATGTTCGAGAACCCAGAAATTGCGGTAGATGACCTACCAAAGGTCGAAACTGTCGAATGGCAGGACATGGATCCAAAATTTGCGCGTCGAAAACTCGCGGAATCGGCCATCGCGTTCGTCATTATCGTGCTTGCCGTTGTCATACTTCAGATTGTATTCGGTGTCGTTCTTGCCGACAATGGCGCGCCTCGCCTGATTCGCACGCTACTGCTGGCTCCACTGGTTCTTGTTGTACCACTCTTCGCCTGGCCGCTGATTAGCGTGCCGAAAAAGGGCTACGCAGTTCGCGATAAAGACATTCTCTACAAATCCGGTGTGTTTTGGCGGACGGTTACCGCAATACCGTTTAATCGAATTCAGCATGTCGAAAAGAGCAGCACACCCCTCGATAGAAAGTTCAACTTAGCGTCGCTACAACTTTTCACGGCGGGCGGATCCGGCGGCGACCTTCAAATCCACGGCCTGCCTGCCCGGGCGGCAGAGAAGTTACGCGTATTCATCCTCGACAAAATCGGGTCAACGCTTGAGAAAAACTGATGCAAAGCGGTGGCACCGTACTTCACCGTTAGCCGTGATTTTCTATCTGGGCAAGATCTTCAAAGCCATCAGTCAGAATGCGGTACAGACGCTCGCGCCCGGCGCAGCTTTCCTATTTGCCTACGAAGGCGATTTGATGACTCGAATCGCATTGGGCCTCACCCTCTTCTGCGTCATCGTTATCTCGCTTGCGTTCATCCGTTACTGGTTCTTTCGTTATCAAATCGGAGCGGATTCAATACTGATACGCGAAGGCGTTCTCAAGAAAAAACAATTGGACATCAAGTTCAAAAGAATTCAGGCAGTCAACACGACACAGAACGTCATCTTCCGCCCTTTCGACCTGGTTACGGTTCAATTGGATACAGCGGGCTCAGCAAAGCAAGAGGGCTATTTACCCGCAATTAAGAGCGCATTGGCCGAATCGCTTAAAGCTCGCCTTCGAGATGAAACGCGGGCTGACGACACCCCAACTGACGAAGAGACTGACAGCACAGATGCATCGCGAAAAATACTTAGCCTTACAAACTTCGACATGGTTCGAATCGGCCTGTCTAGCAAACAGGCATTGATCATTCTGGCACTGCTCAGCCCACTCCTCGACAACATCGGCAATCGCATTAAGAAAATGGTCGATGAAAGTGCGCTGCTCACGGTACTTGATAATGCTGGCATATCAATAGCGGGTGGCGTCAGCCTAGCAATTACCGGCATTTTGCTCTTGCTGTTGCTACTCGCTGGCGCGTCTATAACTGGCGCGTTTTTGCGCTACTACAACTTTGAGCTTCGCGCGGAACGTGAATCTCTCCGCTCGACCGCTGGGCTACTGACACGTCACGAACATTCCGTCAGCTTGAATAAAATTCAGTCGTTAAGGGCCATTCAAAACCCCATGTTGCGATTTTTTAAACGCTTTCGAGTCCGGGCAAAACAGGCATCGAGTGGCAAGCGCACCGATGAAGGCAAACAATTTATCGTCCCTCTCTGTGACCTCTCACAACTGCCGCAGTTGGGCGCCGCGGTTTTCGCAGACGAGTTTCCATATCTCAATTTGGACCCCACGTCGTCGAAATGGAGACCAATCTCAAGAAGTTACATTCGCTCTCGATTGGTGTTGTTTGGCATATTGCCGACAATTGCAGCTGTTTCACTTTTTTATGCTCTGATCGGCAATGCGGCGTTGATTTTCTTGATCTGGTTACCGCTCTGTGCGTTAGCAGTTATCACAAGCTATCGAAAGTATGGTTACGACATTGTTGAAACCGGAGTAATGCTCAGGCGCGGCTTCTTGGGGTATCAAACCACAGCATTTCTGCACCGGAAGATTCAACGCATTAGCGTCACGCAAACAAAACTACAGGAACGCAAAGGATTGGCGACAATTCGTTTCTATCTCGCGTCAGGGTCTTTACGCTTGCCATACGTGGACTTCAACATGGCCAAGGATTTACGCGACTACATACTGTATAAAGTTGAATCCAGTCGGTTCGGGTGGCATTAATTAATATGAAGCAATTTCTAGCCACTGGTATCGCTGTGTTGCTGCTGTGTTCAGCATGCACAGAAAATTTGTCGACGAACCGTCCCTACATCCTCACGACGGCAACCACCGGTGGCACCTACTATCCAGTCGGTGTCGCGCTCGCCACGATTACGAAAGCGCAACTGTACGAAACTGAAGGCATCAGCTTGTCTGCAATCAGTTCCGCAGGCTCTGCCGAAAATATCAAGTTGATGAGAGATAACCAGGCACAGTTCGCGTTGTTGCAGGGAATCTTCGCGGCCTGGGCATGGAACGGAGATGGACCAATCTCACAGCCACAGCCATGGCTGCGAAGTATCGCGGCGCTGTGGCAGAACGTGGATCATTTTGTGCTGTTGACCGAACTCACAACCGACGGGACGATTTGGGATATAGATAAGCTAGACGGTGTCCGATTCGTTCTCGGCGCTAGAAATTCCGGTGCCGAAAAAAGTGGCGATCATATACTTAAGAGCCTGGGAATCGATTACGAGGAAAAACTGAATCTCGCCTATATGGGTTATGGCGCAACGGCCAATGCTATTCAGGACGGCACCATCGTCGGCATGAACATTCCTGCCGGCCCTCCGGTAACGGGTGTTACTCGGGCATTTGCAATGGTTGGAGAGAAGCTCTCATTGCTGAGTTTCACAGATGCCGATATCGTAGCAATCAACAAAACCTACCCGTTGTGGAGTCGCTTCGTTATCCCTGCCGACACTTATCCCAATCAGCCAGACGCGATTCAAGGTGTTGCGCATCCAAACCTCTTAGTAGTTCGCGATGATATTCCAGAAGACGAGGTCTATCAGATCACTAAAACACTTTGGGAAAACCTCGCAGCATTGCGTGAGATTCACAAAGCCACTAGCGGCGTTTCACTTGAGACCGCACTTACTGGGGTTGGGGCACCGTTGCACCCAGGGGCCATACGTTACTACCGCGAAATAGGAATCGAGATTCCGGAAGCATTGATTCCACGATGAATGGACCACTCATTAGATGGTTAGCCGTCGCTTTTGCGATCTTTCATGTTTACAACAATTTATTTACTGCAGTATCGGAACTTTGGTTTGCAGCCATTCATTTTGGCGGCTTTGGCGCACTGTGCGCACTTGGCTTCCACCGCAAAGATGAGTGGGCACCTCGATCCGGACTCGCACGATTAGTCGATATTATTTTGGCAGTACTGTCGCTCTCAGTGGCCGTCTACCTCGTTGGGTTTGAGGAGGCACTTTACGCCCGGGAATCAGAGTTCATTTGGAGTGACTTTTTCTTCGCCGGGCTCGCCATCTTGCTCGCGATGGAATTCGCGCGCCGCACGAGTGGTTGGTTCATGCCGTCGCTAATCGCTATCTGTCTATCGTACGTGTTGTTTCTCGGAAGGTACGTCCCTGGCGTATTTTCGTTTCCCGGATTGAACGCGGAAACGGTCCTTTATCGTAGTTTTTTCAGCGGCGATGGCATGTTCGGCATGATCGCAAACATTTCAGCAACGTTTGTATTCATGTTTATCCTCTTCGGCGCGTTCTTACTAAAATCTGGCGCGGGCGATTTCATCGTTAACGTCGCGCGAAGTTTCGCGGGCCGATATCAAGGGGGTGCCGGCCACGTCGCCGTGGTGGGATCAGGGCTAATGGGTTCTGTCTCAGGCTCGGCAGTTGCCACGACCGTATCAACCGGCGTGATCACGATACCTATGATGACTCGCTCTGGGTTTTCACCGCGCTTTGCGGCCGGTGTCGAGGCGGCGGCATCCACTGGTGGACAATTAATGCCGCCCGTTATGGGCGCTGGCGCATTTGTGATGTCCAGCTACACGCAGATCCCATACCTCACCATCATTGCTGTGTCGATCTTACCGGCGTTGCTGTATTTCCTAACCGTTGCTTTTTTTGTACGCATTGAAGCAAGACGGCTCAATCTGACGACGGATGCAGGCGATGACCAAACGAGCGCCTTTGATGCGCTACGCAAGGGATGGCCCTTTCTCATTCCGCTAGCAGTGATGATCGCATCGCTTGTGATGGGTTATACACCGGTGCGTTCGGCGACGGTTGCAATATTTGCCGTTATCGCCGTGTCCTGGGTTACCGCTACGCCGATGACGTTAAATCGCTGTTTCGACGCGACTCTGGATGCTCTGCGAATCATGGTGCCGACGGCAATCCTATTGATAGCGGTCGGACTAGTCGTAAATGCGGTAACGACAACCGGGCTTGGCAACGCATTTTCAATCATGATAGTTGAGTGGGCGGGCGGTAGCTTGATGCTGACACTCGTGCTGGTCGCGATGGCTTCCCTGATTCTGGGCATGGGGCTTCCGGTGACGGCCTCCTACATCGTGCTGGCCACTTTAGCTGCGCCAGCACTCTTCGATCTTATTACCCAAACCGCCATGCTTGACGCGCTGAGCGCGGCAGACCTGCCTGCCAATGTTCGCGCTGTTGTGGATTTGTTCGGCGGCGACCCCGTCCGCGCGCTCTCTGAAATGCCACAGGAAATGCGGCAGCTGGTCCGTAACGAGTTGCTCGATCCAGCGTTGGTCACCGGCATGTTACTTAGCGCACACCTGATTATTTTTTGGTTGTCACAAGACAGCAATATCACGCCGCCTGTCTGCCTGGTTGCATTTACTGCGGCCGCTATCGCCGGTACGCCACCGATGCGTACGGGATTGACCGCCTGGAAGATCGCGAAAGGGATCTATCTGATACCGGCTTTATTTGCGTTCACGCCACTTATCACCGGTAGCTGGACCGAACGAATAATTGTCTTCGTGTTTGCCTGCTTCGGTCTATACGCGTTAGCCGGCATTCTTCAATGGCATCTTGAAGAACGGTTAAACATCGCCACCGGCTTGCTACTGCTTATCAGCGCTGCATGTTTGCTATGGACACCGTTTGGAATCGGCGTACATATCATTGGCGTCGCATTGCTTAGTGGCGTCGTTATGTACCAGAAGAAAACGGCTACACGTTGAAACGGAAGTGCATCACGTCGCCTTCCTGAACGATGTACTCCTTGCCTTCGAGGCGTAGCCGACCAACCTTTTTGGCACCTTGTTCGCCGTTTCCACTGACATAGTCGTCATACGCGATGACTTCGGCCCGGATGAATCCTTTTTCGAAATCGGTATGAATCTCAGCGGCCGCGCGTGGTGCAGTAGCACCGACCTTGGTGGTCCAGGCACGCACTTCCTTTTCGCCGGCGGTAAAATAGGTTTGCAAACCAAGCAATGTGTAGCCGCAACGGATAACACGATCCAGGCCAGGCTCTTCCAGGCCAAGATCACTCAGAAACTCAAGCTTGTCCTCATCATCAAGCAACGCGATTTCCGCCTCGATTGCGGCACAAATCACAACAACCTCAGCGCCTTCCTGTTTAGCAAGACCCACTACCGCATCTAAATGTGCATTGTTCTCGAAGCCACCTTCGTCAACGTTTGCGACATACATCACTGGCTTCTGAGTGATCAGGTGGAGATCACGAATACGTAACAAGTCCTTTTCGTCCAAATCAAGCAAGCGAAGCGGTGAACCGTCATTGAGGTGATCGGACACACGTTGGAGAACATCCCGCAGAGCGACCGCTTCATTTTCGTTCGTTTTTGCGTTTTTCGCGGCTTTGTAGAGTTGTTTTTCAACAGATTCGAGATCGGCAAGCGCGAGTTCAGTGTTGATGATTTCAATGTCATCGGCCGGGTCAATCGCCCCTGAAACGTGAGTGACATCATCATCCTCGAAACAGCGCACGACATGAGCAATGGCATTAGTCTCGCGAATGTTTGCGAGAAACTGATTGCCGAGCCCCTCGCCCTGCGAGGCGCCTTTCACCAGCCCGGCGATGTCGACAAATTCCATGGTGGTCGGAATCGTTTTCTGCGGATTAACGATGTCCGCCAACACTTTAAGTCGCGCGTCCGGCACGGGAACTATGCCCACGTTGGGCTCAATCGTGCAGAACGGATAATTTTCGGCCGGTATCTCTGCAGCTGTCAGCGCATTGAACAGCGTTGACTTGCCTACGTTCGGCAAGCCGACGATGCCACATTTAATTGCCACGTCGCTTATATCTCCAAAAAATCTTGAATGGACTCAAAACGTTTAGCGTTCCGAAGACTTCGGTTCAACTAAACCCTAAGAAGGCCTTTATATTTTGGTATGTAGTTTTTTCATCGCGGCACTTAGACCGCTCTCGACGAGCAGATCCATAACATCGGCTGCTTCATCCACGTTTTTCAGAATTGCCGCTTCAACGTCACTTGACGCCTTCTTCAGAACATAACCGGTAACTTTATCTTTCTGACCAGGGTGACCGACCCCCAATCGTAGACGCGCGAAATCTCGTCCACAATGTTGAATAACGTCGCGAATCCCATTGTGGCCGCCATGACCACCGCCCGTCTTAAGTTTTACCGTGCCAGTCGGTAAATCAATTTCATCATGCGCAACCAGAAGTTTTTCCGCACGCAGCCGGTAGTAGTCAAGCACGCCACGAATCGGCCCGCCACTCAAATTCATATAGCTCTGCGGCTTCACCAACCAGATGTCATTACCAACCAGACTGATTTTGCACACTTCGGCATCGAAGCGCTTTTCATACTTAAATGCCACACCAGCCCGCCGCGCAAGCTCGTCAACAAACCAGAAACCTGCGTTGTGGAGCGTGCGCTCATAGCGCTCTTCCGGATTGCCAAGTCCGGCGATCATTGTTAGATGCGTAGTCATTGCCGAATTATGGTTACAAATCACCGAGAATCAACAAAAAGGCCGCCAAAAATGGCGGCCTTTTGTATAACAACGATTTCGAACCGGCTGTTGCTAGCCTGGCTTGGAGTCGTCCGAGCCACCATCGCCATCTGCAGCAGGTGCATCTCCTTCGCCAGCGGCGGCGTCTTCGCCTTCGCCTTCGCCTTCGCCTACCACCACTTCGACGTCTTCTTCCTCGACAACGGCCTTTATCACGTGGATAGAGACGATCGCGTGGTCATTCCCTTGGCCTTGCGCAAGTTGCGGAATCTCAACTCCGTCAGGAACCTTGATATCCGATATATGCAACATCTCGTTTAGTTCGAGAGCAACAATATCAACTTCAAAAAATTCGGGTAAATCTTTCGGCAGACAACTGACCTCAACGTCGGTAATCAACTGAGAAACAGAACCACCACCCACTCTGACGCCTACAGCCTCTTCAGCATTGACGTAATGAATCGGGACGTTCATCTTGATTTTCACGTCCGCCACGATGCGCTGAAAGTCCATGTGCATGACCAGCTGTTTGGCGGGATGGCGCTGGATATCTTTGACGATCGCCGCCTGAGATTTATCGCCGACTTTGATGTTCAGAATGCTTGAGTAGAACGATTCGTTCTCAAGCTGTTGAAGAACACGATTATGGTCAAAAGCCAATTGTCTTGGCGGACGACCCGCACCATAGATGATTGCAGGAACTTTTCCTTTATGACGCAGGCGGCGGCTCGCACCCTTCCCCTGGTCTTCACGGATTTCCGCGATCAGATCGAAGTCTTTACTCATTTGAGCTCTCCTCAGATCAGCATTAACTGATTGAATTTGAAGCTGTTTTTAGCTTTCATAAAAAATCCCGATCGCGACCAATCGGGCATGGGGCGCGAATAGTAGCCCAAAGGCTAATATCCCGCAATCCACACGCCAAAAACTGGGTCAGAGCCCAATAAAGGGCTCTGACCCAGTTTTCACTTCAAACCTTCATCCCAACTGCCCAACGCTTCGTAAACATTATTCTCCTCTGCGCCATCCAGTAACTCGTCCGCCATGACGACGAAGTCTGGCCCAGCAATGTAACGACCAACCTTATCCCACCAATTTCGACCTCGGCCACTCGCGTGATTGATCAATATGACTTCCTGGAAAGATTCCTAAGTTGCCTGATCAAGCGCGCCATTCATGAACTGCGCGTATTCAAATTCTCGATTTCGCAAATCCAGGATGTACATGAAACCGAGCCTATATTGATCGGTCTGAGAAAGCGGTTCCGTTTGCCCCATCTTTTCGTATAGGTCGATGTGCTCCATAGCAAGAACGAGCGAAACTTGATCATTGGATTGCAAAGCCTGGCGCGACTCCGAACGCAGTAATTCGTTGTTCTGATTGAGCTCAACCGCAAGCGCGATTATTCCAATGACTACTGCAACATTCGTTAGCAACGCAAACCAAGAATTGAGTTTCGCGACGTCCATGCCTACATCCAGCCCAACTGTCTCAGGGCGAACGATGCATTCCAGATCTTGACCATTTTTTCCACTTTGCCTTCTGCATTCATGGTCAACGTATAGACATAGTGTGAACGCGTCTCCTTGTTCGTCGGCGGAACAGGCCCTCCGTCACCGCTATGTGTACCGATGAAGGTCGCGAAGAAAAATGCCGTGTTGTTGTCAGCGTCGAATCCTGACGTATGTAGGTCGTAACGACAGCCGGGTGCCGTGACGTTCGCGAATCCGGCCATCCACTCACAATAGGCCTCTACCGTGCCGACATCAGCCAGCGGTGCTGCCTGGCACTCAAAACTGGCATTCTCTGCCACATAATCCTTGCACCCGTCCCAACCTTTGCCGGTTTCACAGGCATCGAAAAATTTGTTCGCGTTTTCAATTGTACTCATCGTTCTTATCCCCTTAGGTAAATATGGGTCAGAATTACCTCTGTCCCAGTGTCGTTTCAATATATCGATCAATTTGCGATTCGAGCATTTGCAACGGAAGCGCTCCATTTCCTAATAGAGCATCGTGAAAAAGCCGAATGTCGAAATTCTCACCGAGCGCCCGCTCCGTCTTCCGTCGTAGCGCCCAAATCTTAAGTTCGCCTAACTTGTAAGCCAGCGCCTGCCCAGGCCACGAAATGTACCGGTCAACTTCCGCACGTACATTTGCAGCTGACAGTGACGTGTTGTCCGCGAGATAGTTGATTGCTTGCGCTCGACTCCAACCTTGCGAATGCAAGCCAGTGTCGATGACCAACCGGCACGCACGCCACATTTCATAACTCAGCCGACCGAAATGCTCGTACGGTGATTGGTAAATTCCCATTTCGATACCGAGCTTTTCGGCATATAAGCCCCAGCCTTCACCGAAGGCGCTGAAATACAAATTGCGTCGAAATGCTGGGACGTTTTGAAGCTCTTGTGCAATTGCTGACTGATGATGATGGCCGGGCACCGCCTCGTGCAGAGTTAATGAAGGCAGTTCATACAGCGGCCGTTGATCCAGGGCAAAAGTGTTTACCCAGTAGGCGCCGCCACGACTACCACCGATCGGTGCCCCGACGTATGCGCCAGTTGTGTAGTTAGGTGCCAATTCATCTGGTACCGGGACGATTCCATATGACTGTCTCGGTAGCGTTCCAAAAAAAGCCGGCATCCGATAGTCGATACGCTTGGCGACATGTGCCGCCTCCTTTAGCAGTTGCTCGGCCGAATCGGCATAGAACTGCGCGTCAGTCCGTAAAAAGTGAGTGAAATCATCAAAACTGCCTGAGAATTCAAGCGACTCGATTACAGCGCCCATCTCTGACTTGATTCGCTCCACTTCAGCGAGGCCAATCTCATGAATCTCATCGGACGTTGCCCCAACCAGGGTGGCGAAAGACCGAATTTGGTATGCGTAATATTCCTGGCCCTCAGGTAATTGCTCGGCGCCAAGGGTCGTTGTCGCCGCTTGCATGTAATCGTCGCGGAGAAAGTCAGCCAACGATCCAAACGCAGGAATCACTGCGTTCCGAATGGCCTCTTTTGCGGCAAGCCGCAGTGTTGCTTGGTCAGCATGCGAAATGCTCGCATTTATGTTCACAAACGGGGCATAAAGGCCGCTTTCGGTTGGGTCGTCATACAATTGCGCCTCAATGGTCGGCAGCACGCCTTCAACAACAATTTTTGGCAACGTGAATCCTGTGCTAATTCCCTCACGCATGTTTTTGATGTTTTCGGCAAAAAATCTCGGCACATCGTGCAGCCTGTCAATGTAATCCTCATAATCTTCGACGGTGCTCATTGGTACACCATTGCTGGCGCCAAGCACATCCATGTAAAACCCGGAGAAGGTATTGAATGGAATCCGGGCCAGATCGAGTTCATAGGCTCGAACCGAGTCTTCGAGCACCCATTCAATCAACTCTATGTTGACGCGATCATTTGCCGTGAACAGTGAAGAATCTATGTCTCGTACACGTCGGAGAAAGCTTTCTTCTTCTGCAAGACGTCGTGCGCGGTCATCCGGTCCCACGCCGCGAAAGCGATTATTGAATTCCGAGATCCCATTTTGTGTCGCCTCTAAAGGAAACTCTCGCATACGGTATTCCCAATGCTCAGCAATGAGGTCGCTGACCTGCGAGTCAGGCGACGTAACCTGAGCGAAAACTACTTCGCATTGACAGCCGGTTAGGAGCAGTACGCAACAGAAGCCTAATTGCAGCTTGGAAATTGCGGTCCGACCCCAGTTTAGACCCCCGCCCGCGTTCAATTGCAATAAGCCGGATCTGTGAGGCCGCTTGTAGAGAAATCCATATAGGTGGACGCGGCGAACGTGGCAAAAGCTGGCATGCCATAGTCGTTCTGCGTATGAGGAAGCAAGGCGTGCTCTACATACATACTATAGGTCTGACCTGGCTCGAGTATTCCCGCTGGCACAACATACTCACTGGCCCGATAAGTGAGAAAGTCATCCTTCTCAAAGGGTCGACCGCTGTGCACGATGTCCTCAACATTGCAGCTGTCGATGGCAACAAAAATAAGGTCGTCCAAGATCTTTTTTTCATCTGCTCGTCCCTCAGAAAACGGTGGCCACGTAATCACAAGGTCTTTACTCGAGTCGACCGCGTCAAAAGGAAGGGTCGCGTCGCTTTGCTCAAATATGATGATGGGCTGTGTTGGGAATGCGCCACCGGCAAAACTCACAACACTATCGCGCACGTCTCCGCCCGGTGTGCTGTACGTGAATTCAAAGGGCCCCGATGGAAAACTTGCTTCGAGCGCCGCATCGGATTCAGCGTTGCCACTTAAGTACATCACGTCACCAATTTCTTCGGACTCGGAATACCGATAATTAAGATCTTGTCGCATTCCTGCTGGTGGAGGAAATTGTACGCTGGCATCACTAACCTCACCGTCTGCCGCAATGAATATTTCTGCAAAAAATAACGGTCCAAGATATTCGAGAGACGAATCCAACTGTTGCTGGTAGCGAGCAACCTTGCCTACACCATAGAAGGTCACATGATCCGCAACACTTGATTCTGGTTCTTCGGTGGGCGCATCATAATCTGCGCAACTGCTGGAAAGCAGGATTAGGCATGCGATTGTTGCACTACGTATTAGCATGATCGCTCGGCATATTGATGGCGCAGTTAGCGGTTTTTTGACAATTCTTTAATCGACGTACAGCGAACTGACGGACTCTTCTTCGGATATCCGTCGCATGGTCTCTGCCAATAATTCAGCGGTCGATAATTGTCGAATCTTCGTGCAGGCCTTTGCTGCATCGCCGAGCGGGATCGTGTCCGTGACCACCATTTGATCCAAATCTGAATCTGTTATGCGTGAGACGGCCGGTCCGGACAAGACAGGGTGCGTGATGTACGCGTCAACGCTTGTCGCACCATGTGCTTTCAACGCGCTGGCCGCATGGCAAAGCGTCCCCGCCGTATCGACCATGTCATCAATCATCACGCAGTTTTTCCCCTCAACCTCGCCGATGATATTCATCACTTCCGATTGATTGGCTTGTGAACGCCGCTTGTCAATAATAACAAGGTCAGAATCGTCTAGCCGCTTCGCTAATGCGCGCGCACGAACAACACCGCCGACATCAGGTGAAACCACCACCATATTTTCGTATTTTTGTTTCCATACATCGCCAAGTAGAAGCGGTGACGCGTAGACATTGTCCACTGCGATATCGAAAAACCCTTGAATCTGATCAGCATGCAAGTCAACGGTCAGCACACGATCAACACCAGCCTGGCCAATCATCTTGGCCACCAATTTTGCCGTGATTGGCACCCTGGAGGAACGTGGCCGACGATCTTGTCGTGCGAAACCGAAGTATGGAATGACCGCGGTAATTCTAGCGGCCGACGCTCGTTTAGCCGCGTCGACCATCACCAACAACTCCATCAGGTTCTCGGAGGCGGGCGGACACGTCGGCTGGATGATGAATGTCTCACGACCGCGAATATTTTCCAGAATTTCTACATTGATTTCACCGTCACTAAAGCGGCCAACCTGTGCTTTTGCGAGCGGTACGTGCAGAACCCGCGCAATTTGATTTGCAAGCATCGGATGCGCATTCCCCGAGAATATCGCGATAGTTGCCGGATCCAAGGTCATCTCCCCAATAGTTTTTTTATTGTTGCGTGCCGCAAATGGCGAAACTGGCTGGGGTGGCAGGATTCGAACCTGCGCATGACGGGATCAAAACCCGCTGCCTTACCACTTGGCTACACCCCATTCGGTCGCGCTTCACGCGCGCAATTGTGAGCCGCACAATCTAAGGTGTCAATCGTTCCAAAATCAGACCCGCCCGGATATTGCATGAGTAGCCGGGCGGTCGGTTTTTATGGTGAGTGCAGCGTGTTCGATCGTGCGTGACAACGTTTCGTAGCAGGATCGGACTCGATGTGCCACCACAAGAAGCGACAGCCCGGCTACGCATGCAATATACGGGCTAACGAAAGGCCCAGGAATCGATGACCAAACGTACTTTGATGTCATCGTCAACGGCGGTGAGCCGCCGCGGCATCGGTTGGCCACCGCCATCCCTATACTCCGCGATAGTGACACCCCATTCTCGCTGTGTGAGCGCAGACAAGAGTCCATTGGCGTCCAATTCTTCGCTGGAGGGTGAATTTGGGTCCGGAACCCCCAAGGCCCAGTACCTTAGACTAGAGACCGGTATCGTCCACCCATAGCGCTCACGCAGATCGACCTCTGCATCTTCCAGTTCGATCACCTCGCCGTCACGATCGGTCAAGGTCAACTCGCGCTTATTGCCGTTGATGAAAATGGTGCCAACGCCGAGCGGGCCGCTTATGCGGGCGCGAAACACCGTCCCATCCTGGCGCCACCAAAATTTGCCGTTAAAACCTTCGGTGCCCGCGCTGACGCCAATTCGGCCGCTAAACTCCCATTCATCCGTTTCTTGCAAGATTTTTTTGCGCATTTCCCAATCGCGAAATTCAGGCAAGAACAAACTTTGGTTACCCGCGCACGCGGTCAGCAACAACATTGGGATTAAACATGCGCGCAAATTCGCCCGCCGTTGCGACGCGGCCATGCGCTCAGGGCGTCTCTGGTTTTTCAGCGCCGCGGAGTCGATCCAGATATTTGTTCTCGGGAAACATAAGAATTGCCTCTGAGAGCTTCTCGTCAGCTTCAACGTGACGATTCAATGCACGCATAACTTCCACGATATGGCCCACAATCTCAGGATCATGAAATTGTTCATACGCTGGCTCAAGAGTATCCAAAGCCTCATCATTCTTACCTTGCTTATATAAAACCCAACCCCAACTATCCATAATCGCTGGACTGTTCGGCGAAATACGCAGCGCCTTACGGATAAGCTTAGCGGCCTCGGCATATTCATCGGTTCTGTCAGCAAGCGTATACCCCAATGCATTCAGAGTAATTGCGCTATCCGGCCAACGTTTGACGGCATGGCGATACTGGGCAATGGCGTCGTCCAGTCGGTCCATACGCAAAAGAAGCGCTGCGCGGCCCAGATGGATTTCCTGATCATTCGGACGATACGCGACCACTCGGTCATATTCGTCCAGCGCCTCATCATGGCGATCCATGCTCGCCAGCAATTGTGCCTTGCTGCGCAACATCTCAATCGCGAATCCGGGGTTAATTTCGGCAAATCGACTCAGGTGCTCCAACGCCCGCTCAGGTGAACCTTGCTCAGCCAGTATTCCGGCCGCGCGACTCTGAGATAAAACCGCGTTACTGCCGCTAGTTACCTGCGAATAATGGCGAACGGCCTCGCCCTGATCAGAATTTATGTCCGCTATGCGGCCAAGATAGTAGAGCGCGTCCATTCGATAATTGCCGCTTTCGAGCAAGTCTTCAAAATCAGCGCGAGCCGCATCCAGATGCTCAAGTCTAAAATTGATGATCGCCATTAGCCGAAGTGCATCAGTCCGGTAAGGCTGTTCCAGCAGAATCTGATTGACTTGGCTGAGTGCATCATCGTCCCGTCCGGCAGAGACCAACATGATCGCCAACTCAAGACGTGCCTCGGGATCGGGGTCCGGGTCATCGCCGACCAATCGCGACGTGTAATCAATCGCGGCCTCTTCGTCACCGCCCAATAACAGCGTCCGGGCGTACAACAAGTGGGGTTTCACCCACTCGGGATCGATTTTAATGGCTTCCTGCGCTCTTTCCACAGCGGTTTCGGTATCGCCCGCTTGAAGCGCCATCACGCCCACTGCATATTGCGCAAAGACAGATTTCGAATGAGGCCGCGCGAGTTGGCGCATAAGTTCGTAGCCGTTCGTGGGGTCCTCACGCGACAGGATCGGTATCAACGCCAGAAGTCGCTCCTCTACAGGTTGATCGCCTTTTTCTAACAAGGCCTCAAAACTGCGTCGCGACGCGCGAATCTCACCCATTCGCAAATAGAGCTGCGCCACATACAACGCTGCCTCATCATCATCGGGAGCGAGTTCGACCCAGCGTTTAGCCGCTTCCAAAGCGTCGTCGTTGAATGCATAGCTGTAAGCCACTCGCGTCGCGGCCTTCGCAATCTCGGCATCCGAACTCAATTCGGCCGCACGCCGATACTCTGACGCAGCCACACGATAGTCTTGCGCCTCGAGCGCGGTTTCTGCCGCCAATACGCGGGCCGCAATCTGATCGTCATCGTCGGCCGCGCGAGAAGGACTGGTAATCAATCCAATCGACAAACAGGCCAAAAGAGCGATCGTGTGAAGAATTCCGCGCCTACCTGCTGATCTTTGTGGCTTGCCACTGGGCTGTGCTGCGCGTAGGCCCCGAAACACTATGCTGTCGTCAATCGGAGGCTTCCTTTTACTGACATTTTCATGGATCAATTCCATTGATCGATTCCATTGATCGAAATAATTTCTACTAGTAGTGAAGACAGACAAGAAACTGCATCATCAGTTCGCTTATCATACGTATTGATTTGCACCCCGGACGTCTAACACCACCATGCCGCTGCACATTCTCGGGCTGAACCATACCACGGCACCTGTCGAAATACGCGAGCAGGTCGTGTTCGCTGGCGACCAGATAGACCGCGCGCTAGCGGGCATTCTGCGGCTGCCTGGAGTGGATGAAGCGGTCTTATTATCAACCTGCAATCGCACTGAATTTTATGTCGAAGCGTCGTCTGCAGGAGCGCTTGAGCTAGGCAAATGGTTGAGATCCGATCAGACGCTCAACGAGCAGGCGAGCGCTGCGTTATTTACATTGGACGGCGAAAATGCAATTCGTCATTTATTTCGCGTGGCCTGTGGCCTGGATTCAATGGTCCTTGGTGAGCCCCAGATTTTGGGCCAACTGAAAGATGCCTATCGCCAGGCAGACACGCAGCAAAGCATGGGCACCCAGCTGAATCGTTTGTTTCATCACACATTTTCCGTTGCTAAAAAAGTTCGAACTGACACCAAAATTGGCACGAACCCGGTCTCAGTCGCCTACGCAGCCGTCAGTTTGGCGGACCAGTTCTTCAGCGGCTTCTCCAAACATACTGCGCTTCTAATTGGAGCAGGGGTCACTATAGAGTTGGTCGCAAAGCATCTGCATCGAAAGAGCATTGGCCGATTATTCGTGGCCAACCGAGATCTTGGCAGGGCGCAAAAGCTTGCAGCGCAATTTGACGGCTTTGCGTTACCGCTTTCGGAGCTGGAAGGAACATTGCCCGAAGCCGACATCCTAATCAGCTCGACCGCGAGTGCGGAGCCCATCTTGTCCCTGGCGCAGATGACAACAGCAATTAAGACACGAAAACGCAAACCGGTGTTCGCAGTTGATATTGCGGTACCACGGGACCTTGACCCGGCCATCTCAACGTTGGACGATATCTATCTGTACTCCATTGACGATCTTGACAAAGTGATTGTTGAGGGGCAGAACAGTCGTGAGACAGCCGCGGTCGACGCGAATCGGATACTTAACGACGAAACGCGCCGTTACCTCAATATCGAACGTAGCCGAGAGGTAGCGCCGATAATTACGGCACTTCGAGATCACGGGGATGAACTTCGCAATCAGGTTCTCGAACAAGCACGACGACGATTATCAAAGGGCGCTGATGCCGAAGAAGTTCTCGAATTCGTCGCATCATCACTGCTCAAAAAAATACTACACCAGCCAAGCGTGAGACTGCGCGAGGCAGGTGAGCAATCGGATCAGGAGTTCATTGAAACTGTTCGTGAATTGTTTGGGCTAAAAAATAGTTGATTAATGAATATGAAAGACTCAATTCGTAATAATCTGGAAATGACACGAGACCGATTTGAGGAAATTGCGGGCTTGCTCGCCGATCCAGATGTCATAGCGGACCAAAATCAGTTTCGCGACTTATCCAAAGAGTACGCACGACTTGATCCGGTTATTCGTCTATTCAATCAATACGATGCGATCAATGGCGACATTGCGGCCGCGAAAGAAATGATCGGCGATAGCGACCCTGAAATTCAACAGATGGGCCAAGATGAATTGGCGACGTTGAGCGCATCTGGTGAGAAAATTGAACTCGAATTGCAAAGATCGCTAATTCCGCCCGACCCACATGACAACAGCAATATCTTCCTCGAAATTCGCGCTGGAACGGGCGGCGACGAAGCGGCTATTTTCGCAGGCGACCTATTCCGCATGTACACCAAGTTTGCCGAGGGTATGCGGTGGCCGATTGAAATAATTAGTGCCCGCGAAGGAGATCACGGGGGCTACAAAGAAATAGTCAGCCGAATCACTGGTAACAATATTTACGGAAAACTAAAGTTTGAATCAGGCGCACATCGTGTCCAACGCGTACCGGCAACAGAGGCGCAAGGTCGTATACATACTTCGGCCTGCACGGTCGCCGTATTGCCTGAACCCGATGAAGTTGAGGCCATAGAAATCAATACCGGAGACCTGCGCGTCGATACGTATCGCGCCTCGGGTGCCGGCGGACAGCACGTCAACAAAACGGATTCAGCCGTACGTCTTACGCATTTACCAACCGGCATTGTCGTCGAGTGTCAGGATGAGCGCTCGCAGCACAAAAACCGTGCACGTGCGATGTCACTGCTGCAAGCAAAACTGCTGGACGCGGAAATCGCAAGTCGAGAGAAAGAACAAGCTCAGGAGCGTAAATCACAGGTGGGTTCCGGCGATCGCTCCGAACGAATTCGTACCTACAACTATCCACAAGGTCGTGTGACGGATCACCGCATCAATTTAACGCTGTACAAATTAGCGGAAGTTCTCGAGGGCGATTTAAATCAGGTGGTCGAGCCATTAATTAGCGAATATCAAGCTGATCAACTAGCCGCGCTTGGCGCTTAAGCCTGCCCAGTACTTTTTTATGCCTGTTTGCGTAAGTGGTTTAGCACGTCGGCTCGCGTGATCAAGCCCAGAAATTCATCTCCATCCATGACCGCAGCATATGGTTGCACCGATAGCATTGCGACAAGGTTGTTAATGCTGGCGTCTTTCTCCAGGCGAATGAAGGCGGTTTGCATGGCCTTCTCTACATTCGAATGCATCAAATCCGGCTTACCGAAGGCATACTGAATAATCGCATCCTCCGTGACTACCCCAACCAATTTGCCGTCATCCATCACGGGTAGCTGTGAAAAGCCTGCGTTCCGCAAGCGGTTATGGGCGGTGGTCAACACGTCGCCTCTACCAACCGTGATCGTCGCGCGCTCGTCGTGAAGCCGACCGATCAAATCTCGCAAGTCGCCGTACTGCTCACGCTCAATGAAGCCCTGATCTTCGAGCCAAAAATCGTTGAACAGTTTTGACAAATATTTATTGCCTGTATCGCAGGCTAGCGTAACCACGCGTTTGGGCTCTGTTTGTTCACGACAAAAACGCAGCGCTGCGGAAAGCAAAGTGCCACTCGAAGACCCAACCAACAAACCTTCTTTAAGCAACAATTCTCGTGCAGTGCTAAATGACTCAGCATCGGAAATGCTGTAAGCCTTTTTTATGCCGTCGAATTCTGCGATTGAGGGAATGAAATCTTCGCCAATCCCCTCCACCAGCCAGGAACTACTGTCACCGAATTCTCCCGTATGTACATAGTCTGCAACCACGGAACCAACGGGATCAGCAATAACCAACTCGGTTGACGGAGAATGAGTTCGCAAATACTTGTTCAATCCGCTAACGGTTCCACTTGATCCAACACCGACGACAATTGCGTCTACGTCTCCATCGAGCTGTTCCAAAATTTCCGGACCGGTTGTCGTCTCATGCGCCAGCGGATTGTCGCTATTGCCAAATTGATTGATGAAATACGCGCCTTGCTCCTCAGCAATACGCTGCCCCATGTCCTGGTAGTACTCAGGGTGTCCTCTACCAACGTCGGACCGGGTCAGAACAATCTCGGCACCCATAGCGCGTAGATTGAATATTTTTTCCTGACTCATCTTGTCGGGCAGAACCAGTATCAAGCGATAACCCTTCTGTGCGGCAACCAAAGCCAAACCCAACCCGGTATTTCCGGCGGTCGCCTCGACAAGCGTATCTCCAGGCTTTATATCACCACGTTCCTCGGCCGCACCAATCATCGATATACCGATGCGATCCTTAATCGAGCCGCCGGGATTCATCAATTCAAGCTTGAGAAACAGACGACACGGCCCAGTGTCCATTTTGGAGACCTCGAGCATCGGCGTTTGGCCAACCATTTCGAGTACATTTGAGTAAACTTGCATAGAACCGCTTGTCATCATGAAAAGAGCGGCCATGGTACGCGAAGGGATCCTGTCGTTGAAAGATTTTCTGAAAATTGGCAGCGCACTTGCTGGCGCCAGCAAGCGGCTGAAGAACGTGAGCGAGAGTCCACGCCTCGATGCCGAACTGTTGCTTGCGCGTGCACTGGACGTGCCGCGTAGTTATCTATTCGCGCATGCTGAAGAGGAAATGGACGACAATGCAAGATTGCGCTTTCAAACCAGCATTGAGCGCCGGATCGATGGCTTGCCGATGGCCTACATCACGGGCGAGAAAGAATTCTGGTCCATGGATTTGTTGGTATCTCCCGCCACGCTGGTACCACGCCCAGAGACAGAACTGTTGGTTGACCTGGCGTTGCGCCAAATGCCGCGAGAGTCGACCCAACGGGTGCTCGATCTGGGCACTGGATCCGGCACAGTTGCGCTGGCCCTGGCTAGAGAACGCCCGCTGAGCAAAATCGTCGCGACAGACATCAGTGAAGACGCTGTGCTGGTCGCCAGGGAAAATGCGCGTAGGCTGAATCTAGCGAATATTGAATTCGTTATTGGCGATTGGGTAACACCAGTCGCGGCACGACGTTTTGACATCGTTGTGTCAAACCCGCCGTATGTTTCGGACGACGATCCGCATCTGCCGCAGTTACGATTTGAACCGCAATTGGCATTGCTCGCGGGGCACGACGGTCTCGACGCTATTCGCAGAATATCCGCCACGACTGCCATTATTGTCGAATCGGGTGGCCCAATAATGATTGAACACGGCGCTACTCAGGCAGAACAAGTGGCAGATGTCCTCAGTAATGACGGTTGGCGAAGCATCTCCAATACCAAAGACCTGGCTGGCTTGCCAAGAGTTACGACAGCCTACGCACCCGAATGACGGCGCGAAGTCGACGAGATTTCATTATACTTCCGGACTCATTTTTGACAGAGAGCTATTTGTGATTACTATCGAAACCACCCACGGCAATATCGTCATCGACCTCTACGAAGAAGACGCTCCAATTTCCTGCGAAAATTTTCGCCAGTATGTAACTGACGATTTTTATAGCGATACGATTTTTCACCGCGTTATTCCAAACTTTATGATTCAGTGCGGTGGCATGACTGAGGATATGGCGAGCAAAGAAACTCGTGCGCAAATTAAAAATGAAGCGGACAACGGCCGAAAAAATGTTCGCGGCTCGCTCGCGATGGCCCGGACGGCAGTTGTTGATAGCGCGAGTTCGCAGTTTTTTGTCAATCTTGGCGACAACGATTTCCTCAATCACGGTGGTCGCGACTTTGGATACGCGGTGTTCGGTGAGGTCAGTGAGGGAATGGATGTGGTTGATGCTATCGCGGCGGTCGCTACCGGCAATCAGGGCGGGCATCAAGACGTACCCGTTGATCCCGTGAAAATTATTGCAGCTCGCCAAGACTAACTAGAATTATGAACCGGTCCGCCAGGCAAATCGCATTGGCCCAGATTGGCGCTTCGGGCCAAACACGGATCGCCGAATCAACCGTGTTGATCATTGGATTAGGTGGCATTGGTTGCGCCACCGCCAGTTACCTGGCCTGCGCAGGGGTCGGCCAGTTATTGCTCTGCGACTTCGATACCGTTGATGAAACCAATCTCGGGCGTCAGACACTTTATGGACCGTCTGATGTCGGAGAGCTGAAGGCTATACGAGCAGCATCGCGTCTCGCCGCTATGAATCCAGATGTGCGGCTAACGGAAATTTCGGATCGATTGAGCGATGCGGCGATGAACGAGGCAGTTAATCAGGCCGATCTGGTCCTGGATGGCTGTGACAATTTCGCGACACGATTCCAGGTCAATTCGGCGGCAGTGACGAACAACACTCGGTTGATTTCTGGTGCCGCTATTCGTTTCGAAGGCCAGATTGCAACTTTTGGTTCGGATTTCTCAAAATCTCCGTGCTACAGATGTCTGTATCAGGAAGCGGACGAAACACTCGACAACTGCAGCGGAAATGGTGTCCTCGGTCCGGTCCCGGGCGTCATCGGCACGATGATGGCCGTTGAGGCGCTCAAATCTCTTGCGGGTGTGGACGTGCGAACCGGCGTACTTAGCCTCTACGATGCGCTCTCGGGCGACTGGCAAAAAGTTTCAATCCGCAAACGAAAAAAATGCCCTACATGCGGTAACACTTAAGAAAAGTTTTTCTTCGCTAAACCTGCCTTGTGTACCGATTCGAAGCAATCATCAGCAACCCAACAATGACGTAGACACCAATCGCGGTTGCCAAAACGACACTGAAGTTATTAGGTCGAACGAGCATTGCGGCAAGCGCCGGGCCGAGAGCGCCGCCGCAAGCGGTAAAGAATCCACCGACGACAACGACACTGCCAGCGGGATCCAAGCGTGCCTCGATTGAGTAGAAATACGCCAGTCCAAAAGCCCAGGCCGCCGAGATGATACACATTGAGATTATGTAGCTCGCGGGACCACCATCAGACAGAAGCAGAAAATGTGCTGCAACCGATGCGATGATTGCACCAAGAAGCGGTTTTAGTTGTCCGAATCGATCGCCGAGCCAAACAACCGCCAAACCGGCGGGTACGCCTAACAGCGTCGCGAGCCCCAATGTCTGACCCGCCTCAATAGACGATAGGTCGAATTCAAGTCCGATGCGTTCTGCATAGGTGTATTGCATAAAATTGGCAACCTCATAGGCACCAATTCCCAACATCGCAAGGAGTGCGGCCGGCTTTAACAGAGATTTAGTTTCCAATTTTTGTTCATCGTCAACGGCATCTCGAAGTAGAACGCTATCTTTCATAGACAATGCGAGTGCAGCCAACAACGACATTAAAATAAACATTCCTGCAACGCCGATCGTCGGGAGAACGATCGGTAACAGATAAAATAGTGCTGAGCTCAGTCCAAACTGCAACACGGTAAACATTCCATAGCCACGCTCTGGCTCACGTAACGCAGCAATTGACGTCACAACTGAGGCATACGCCGCGGCACCTCCAAGACCCGAAATGAAACGTACGACGACGAAGACCTCCGTCGGCATTTGGTTAACGAATGCGGAAAGACAATCGAACACGACCAGTACGATCAAGCCGAATACGCAAACGCTGCGAGGGTTCAGGTGCCGGATTCTCAGTCCAACAATAATCGCGGCAAGTGCACTGCCGACGAAACCGGCCGTTGCCATCCATCCTGCCTGCGCATCTGTAAACCCCGCATAATCAATCAGCGCACCAACCATCACTGGCAGTATAAGAATAGGCAGAATGGCGATCGAGCCAAGGGTGGACAGACGAGTGATTTGGGCAGCTTCGGGCGACATTGGCCAATGCTACCCCAGTTGACAATATGCATATGCTGCCCCTCATAATGCGAAACTCACTAAAATGTTTGGAGTCACAATGCGAATAGTTAAAGTTGCCGCGACACAGATGGGCTGCGCGGAAAATGCAACTGACAATATTGCGCTTGCTGAGAAGCAAGTTCGCGGCGCTGCAGCGGAAGGCGCACAAATTGTGCTGCTCCAGGAATTGTTCGAAACACCCTATTTTTGCAAAGATATGAACAGCGACAATTTTGCACTAGCTCACGATAGTCAAAACAATTCCATCGTCGAACACTTTAGGAAGTTAGCACGCGAGTTAGAGGTGGTATTACCGATAAGTTTTTTCGAGCGCGATAACAACGCGTTCTTTAACTCGATCGCCATTATCGATGCAGATGGCAGTGTGATGGGTATCTATAGAAAATCGCATATTCCGCAAAGCCTCGGTTATCAGGAGAAGTTCTATTTCAGCCCCGGCGATACGGGTTTTAAAGTTTGGAAAACACGCTATGCCAACATAGGTGTCGCAATTTGCTGGGACCAATGGTTTCCGGAGGCTGCGCGTGCCATGGCGCTGCAAGGAGCCGAAGTGCTGCTATACCCAACCGCTATTGGCTCAGAACCAGGGTATCCGGAAATTGATTCTTGCGCCCATTGGCAACGCGTCATGCAGGGGCATTCCGCGGCAAACTGCGTCCCGGTTATCACATCCAATCGCATTGGACTTGAGCGCGGCGATTCCTGCGACGTGACGTTTTACGGTAGTTCATTTATCACTGACAACACCGGCGCGAAACTCGTGGAGGCAGATCGGGATAAGCAATGTTTTGTTTCCGCCGAACTTGATCTGGACAAGATGCAACGTGAACGCAGTGCTTGGGGGTTATTCCGTGATCGCCGCCCTGATCTTTATGGCGGCCTGCTAGAACTCGGAGCCTAACCGGTGGTTCGCGAGGACTTTCCAACTGCGGCTTCTGCTGGCTACACCATGCCAGCAGAATGGATGCCCCATGAACGTTGCTGGATGGCGTGGCCATGCCGCCGTAATTTTTGGGGCGAACACCTGTGCAAAACACAGCAGTGTTTCGCAAACGTCGCCAATGCGATTGGCGAATTTGAACCAGTGACGATGCTTTGCCCGCCCGCAGATCTCGAGAATGCTCGCAAGCTCTGTGGCGAGAAAATCGAATTACTCAAAGTCGATCTCGACGACTCCTGGATGCGCGATATTGGCCCCAACTTCGTTATGAATAACGCCGGGCAGCTAGCCGCGTCGATATTTCATTTTAATAGCTGGGGAAAGAAACATTCGCCCTGGGGAAAAGATGCGGCAATTGGGCACCGGCTCGCGGAGTATCTAGGCATCCCGACGTTTTCCTCATCAATTTTCATGGAGGGCGGAGGCGTCAATGTCGACGGCGAAGGCACTGTTCTCGCTACACGGCAAAATGTAATGAACGATAACCGCAATCCGGGATTGGGAGAAGAGGAAGCCACTCGACATCTATGCGATGCGCTTGGCACCGAAAAAGTAATTTGGTTACCGGGCGATCCGGAAGATACTGAAACCGATGGCCACGTTGACGGCATCGCATGCTTCGTAGCACCCGGAACCGTGCTCGTCGAAATTTGTCCCGCGACGGGAACCGAACGTTACGACAATATGCAGGCCAATTTAGACGCCGTACGCGGACAGCATGATGCATCAGGTCGTGAACTAACGGTGGTGACGATCGAAGAGGCGCACGAAGCAGAAAGATATGGTGACATATTCGCGAGCTCGTATATCAACTTTTATATTGCGAATGATGCGGTCTTGATCCCGGCATTTGGAATTGATCGTGATGAACAAGCGCGCGACACGATAAAGACGCTATTCCCAGACAGGGAAATTGTATCGATTGAAATTTCAGATATTGCGCTGGGCGGTGGTGGAATTCACTGCATTACGCAGCAGCAACCTAAGTGCTAGTTACCGACACGCAGGAGGTAACCACGCGTCAATCAGGGTTGCGTCACCGGCGCAAGACCACCCCAAACTTCCTTGATTATCGTTCGCCGAAACGGTTAATACCGCAGTGTCAATTTTAGCGTTTACATCGTTGCCAAAGGTAATTTCAATCAATCCGGCACCCGTAATCTCAACTTGTGTCACATAAAGGCCGCCAATATTACCTGGCGCTTCCAGACCTGCCGTCGCATTGTCACCAGGAAATACGCCCGCAACCTGATAGTACTCAGCTACGGTGACCTTTGCGCTGCCGGCAAGATTTAAGCCCTCGGTAACCTGAGATCGAATGGTGTAATTGTGATATGCCGGGATAACGATTGCAGCCAAAATGCCGATGATCGCAACCACGATCATGAGCTCGATCAGCGTAAATCCTTGTTGTATTTTTTTCATCAATTTTTCCCGTCATCCTAATCAGATAGCTGCTGGTTAGAATAAAGCGATTCTCATGCCAACTTGAACATATATCCTGTAGTTCATTGAAATATAACTCCTTTAACTTATCGAAGCGCTAGCCTTAGAACACCCGAAGCGGACCCTGCGTAGCCAATAAGCGACAAATAGTCACAAACTGACAGAAACCGTCAGTTCGGACGTGGAAGTGCATCACATCCTGCTAATGTCGCTTTACATAAGGATTTGGGTGGATTCACCGCGAGGCGACGAGTTGGCGTTAGTCAAGCGTCGTCATATGCATAAATCTAACACCAAAGAAATCGCCGACATTCCCACTCAGTCACTGCGCAAATTTATCACCAAAGAAATCGCCAACATTCCAAACCGGACGTTGCGTGTCCTCAGCTACTGCATAACCGATACGAACGTTGGCACGTGCAAAACGTAGCGCCGATGGCCAATCGATGGGCTGCGTCATATCATCGTTGGGCTGATGATAATCGTTGGAAAGAAATCCCCGCCAAATTGATTCACCGTCGATGGTCGGATCCGTGGACGTAAACCCAGGCACTAAAAATACGGATGGCACTCCTTGTTTCACAAATGAATACTGGTCACTGCGGACGAAGATGACTTCTTCAGGCATAGGATCAGGAGATAGTTCGAAGTCTTCGGCCGCAATCGCAACATCGATAACACCCTGAAGCGACGAATGCTCTGCGCCAAAAGCGATAATGTCGCCGACCGGGTACAACAACAATGGCATGTCGAGATTTACGTTGGCGATAATTGCGTCACTTGGAACTGTCGGATAGTGCGCGTAATAATCTGATCCCACTAAGCCTCTTTCCTCGCCCGTTAGTGCGATGAAAATAATCGAGCGCTTCGGCGGCACTGGCATTGCTGCAAACAAGCGGGCTGTCTCAATCAGTATCGACGATCCCATCGCGTTGTCGTACATACCATTGTAAATGTGATCACCATCAACCGACACTCCCGTGCCAACGTGATCGAGGTGTGCGGTGAATACCACGAATTCATCCGCCAACTCGGGATCACTGCCGCGGAGAATACCAGCAACATTCGGGCTGCTAATCGATTCATGCTTCGTTTGCCGCGCTAGGGTCACTTCTTTACCGAGTGGCGTTGATAAGGTTCGTCCGGCTTCCGCCGCATCCAGCGCATCCTCGAAACTAATTGGCGCTCTGCTAAACAACTCTTCCGCAGGCGGCACGTTTATGGTCGCACCACCCTGAAGTTCCGGAAAGTAGTTTGCCGCTTCACCGGATAAATTGATCCATGACATTCCTGGACGGACACCTGCATTCTCAGAAATTCTCTTCCATGAGTAATGCTTCTGATCTAAACGTGACCGCAAGCCGACAACACCAACGGCTCCCCGTGCGACAGCCTCTTCTGCTTTCGTCAGCCCGGACGAGTAAAATGCGCGTTCATTGTGTGAGAAAGTATCCGGAGCACCACCAAACATCGCGACGATCTTTCCGTCGACATCAATACCGTCATAGTCTGAATAACTCATTTCCGGCGCGTGAATTCCGAAACCAAAAAATACGACCTCGGCGCTAATGCTCGTATCCAGCCGGACCACGTCGCCGCCCATAATGAAATCTTCTTTCCACCGCTGGCTTTTCTCCACTCCGTCCTGGTGAAAAACAACGGAGGCGGAGTCGACCTCAATTCGTCGTGCAAGCATTGGCACAGCCTGAAACCAACTTCCGTCTTCGCCGCCTGCCTCAAGACCAATCTCTTCGAAATGCTGCGCGACGTATGTTGCGGCCTCATCGTACTCAGGGGAACCCGTCATGCGCCCCTGCATAGCGTCGTCAGACAGGTAACGCAGATGACCTTCGATGCGATCTCGATTGATTACGGTGAGGCCCTCTTCCAGGGCAGCGAACGTCGTAGGTTGTGTTGATGTTGCGTCCGGTGCAACATTCTCGGATGTGGTGTCTTCACATCCAGCGGTAATGATAAGAATGGCACCGACGGCCATTAGAAACGTCGTGTTAGTCAATGAGGTCACTCGTCAAATTGAATTTATCGGCATGATAGCAGTCCGCCGTCTGATTTTTCTGGCGAAGAATTCAAATCTTAACCAGATGTTGGCGACGACAAGGGTGCAGGCAGCAGTTCACGCAGCCGTCAACATTGAACCAACCCAACTGCAGAAATCGAACGAGCGTTTCGTCCGAGGCTAGCGGCCACAGCGCTCCATATAGGCTTCGGGGCCATCGCCAAAGGTGGCATCAAACGCGTCACGAAATTCGCTTGTGGAGCCGAAGCCCGCTTTTTCCGCAACATTATCGAAGCGAATGTTGCTGCCTGTACCATCCAATAACAGCGTCGTTGCGTAACGGGCGCGACATTCGTTTACGAATTCGGCAAAGCTCGTCTTTTTGTCTTCTTCGAGCACGTGGAACAAGTGCATAATTGAGCAGTCGACGTGATCCGCAAGTTGAGTAACGGTTAACGTTGGATCCAAAAAGACATCAGTCATCTCAGCCAACTCAGCCAATCGGCGTTTGATTCGTCCGGATGCGCGTGCGCTCAGGCCAAGCGGAACAACGTTATTTTTTAGGTGTTGAGCATTTCCCAATCCCGACATTTCAATTAGTTCTATCGCCGCTGGATCACAATAGTGATCGCTAATCGACTTAATCAGACCCTTCGACATCGTGAATACTTCAGCGCCATTGTAGATGGGCGTTTTCCCCCGTAAGTCACTCTTGTGAAATGCCAGGTATCGAATGACAAATCCGGATGCTGTGATGACGAGATTGCCGACCTGCTCATACCAATGATCATCATTTTCGAATGCGTCGTCCAGATACTTTGCAAGTTCGTTACCGGTGCTGCATTCGCCCCAATATGCGTCATAAAAAATCGCGTGTGGGTGCATCAGCTTCATGACCGCTGATACGTCATTTTTTACAAACGCCTGCGAATATCGCGCTGCTATTTCTTCTCTTTCCATATTACAGCTGAATCAATCCATTGAGTTTTCTTAGGATATCAAGCAGTGAAAGTGTTAGCCGAGAAGAGCATCACCAGGGAAAATGATAACTAGTACCGATATAAGCAATTATGACTAATCCATAAGTTAAAACAAAACCTGACGCCTTGTATGAGGCCTCGCGCTTTGACTTGCATTACCGGGGTTTCAACACCGTAAAAAGAAAACGATTGACGCAAAAAAAGAATCGGTCATCGGCACCAAGGTCGCTAAACTCGTCAAGCCAGGTCTCGCCTTTTGCGGCGGAAACACGCTCCTGAGCAATCGCCTCTACGACACACTGCTTCAATGCGCTCATCGCAAACCCTTGTGGATCTGCGTCCGTACTGAGCAATGGAATAGCTTCCGTTTGAATGGATTCAAATCCAGCGTCACGCAACATTGGACCAAGTCGCGCCGGCAAGCGCGCATTGGGCACGGCTGCATCCCATGCAGAGACAATTTTCTCTGTTAGATTGTCATCGTTCGAATGAACGACAGTACTTCGCCAGTCGGTCTCTATAATATAAAGGCGTCCGCCGGGCACCAAGACGCGATACATTTCTGTCAACGTTTTTTTGACGTTGGCAACGTACAAGAGCAGCTGCATGCATGTAACCGCATCTATTGAGGTCGCATCGAACGGCAGCTTGGCAACATCCGCTTCAACGTAGCTTACGTTTGGCAAATCCTTACAACGATTCTGTGCCAAACCAATCATCGCAGCGCTTGAATCCACGCAGGTCACAGACCCTGTTGGACCTACCGCTGTCGCAAGACTGTGTGTCAGCAGGCCCGGGCCGCAACCAACATCGACGATATTCTCGCCGATCGACGCATTAATGATCTCTAGGGTGCGCGCCCTTTGCTGGACGATCTCGGGTGAAAGGTATGCGCGCTCTGTCCGACGCGACTCCGCTTCATCGTATTCCATTTAGTGCAGTGTCCTGTACGTCTAGCCGGATTGTTATTCGAATTCAAACCTGCAACTGCTTATGCAGCATCTGCCTTGGCGGGATCATAGCCGAGATTGGGCGCCAACCATCTTTCTGCCTCAGCCACACTGAGGTTCTTACGCGACGCAAACGACTCAACCTGATCACGGGATATTTGTCCGACCGAAAAGTATCTTGATTCCGGATGGGAAAAATAGAATCCACTCACCGCTGCAGTTGGGAACATGGCAAAAGAATCGGTCAGTTCCAAACCGATGGACTGCTCAACGTCAAGCAGGCGCCATAGCGTGCCCTTCTCTGTGTGATCCGGGCACGCGGGATAACCGGGCGCCGGGCGAATTCCGCGATACTGCTCCGAGATGAGTTCATTAGTTTTTAGACTTTCGTCGGAGTCGTACGCCCAAAACTCTTTACGCGTGCGTTCATGCATATATTCTGCAAGCGCTTCTGCCAATCGATCGGCCAGAGCCTTGAGCATTATGCTGCTGTAGTCATCAAGATCAGCCTCGAAACGCTCCACGTGCTGATCGATGCCAATACCTGCTGTCACCGCGAAGCCACCGATGTAGTCATTCACACCGCTTTGCTCCGGCGCAATGAAATCGGACAGGCAATAGTGCGCCTGCCCCTTCGGCTTGCTGCGCTGCTGCCGCAAATGGCAAAGGCGCGTAAGCTCATCCGCTCGATTATCGTCTTCGAAAACACGGATATCGTCTTTATCCACGGCATTTGCGGGGAAGAAGCCAAGCACTGCTCGTGCCTGCAGCCATTTCTCAGCGATAATCTTGTCGAGCATCACCGATGCGTCGCTGAACAAGGATCGAGCTGCATCGCCAACAACCTTATCGCTCAGAATTGCCGGAAATTTACCGTGAAATTCCCACGCATTGAAAAATGGCATCCAATCAATATAGTTTTTCAGAATTGCGAGATCGATATCTTCAAAGACCCGCGTACCCGTGAATGTCGGTGTCGGCGGCACATAAGTATTCCAATCGATTTCGAGGCGATTGTCGCGCGCCTGTTGCAAAGTCAACTGTGGCGCGAGTCGTGTTTTGCCAGCGTGGCGCTCACGCCGTTTACTGTTTTCTTCGCGCGTTTTCTGAACCAATGCGAGCCGCGTATCTTTCTCCGTTAGCGCTTGTGCAACACCAACCGCTCGTGACGCATCTTTAACGTAAATGACCGGGCCTTCGTAATGGGGTTCAATTTTTACCGCCGTGTGCGCTGGTGATGTTGTCGCACCGCCAATCAAAAGCGGTAACTCAAAATCCAGACGCTGCATCTCGCTCGCCACATGAACCATTTCGTCAAGTGATGGCGTAATTAGTCCTGAAAGCCCAATGATCTGCGCATTTTCACGACGTGCTGCCTCAAGAATCTTCTCGCACGAGACCATTACGCCAAGATCAATCACTTCAAAGTTATTGCACTGCAAAACGACTCCGACAATGTTCTTGCCAATGTCGTGCACATCACCCTTAACAGTCGCCATAACGATTTTGCCGTTGGTTTCGATCACACCACCTTTTTCTTCTTCAATAAATGGCACCAGATGACCGACCGCCTTTTTCATGACCCGCGCGGACTTCACGACCTGAGGAAGAAACATTTTTCCTTCTCCGAACAAGTCGCCGACGACGTTCATACCCGACATGAGAGGTCCTTCGATGACATCCAGGGGTCTGACAGCTGCCAATCTGGCCTCTTCCGTATCAGCGATAACAAACTCGTCAATGCCGTTCACGAGCGCGTGCTCGAGGCGCTTGCCCACTTCGTTTTCGCGCCAGCTAAGATCCTTCGTTTTACCTTTTTGGCCGCCAGCCTTCCCTTTGTATTCTTCGGCAGCATCAAGCAAACGATCGGTTGCATCGTCGCGTCGATTGAGCACGACGTCCTCAACAGCGTTACGCAACGTTTCTGGTAAATCCTGGTAGTTAGCAAGCTGGCCGGCATTAACAATGCCCATGTCCATACCCGCTTTAATTGCGTGATAGAGAAATACCGAATGAATCGCTTCTCTGACAATATTGTTGCCACGAAAAGAGAACGAAACATTGCTCACGCCGCCGCTGACCATCGCGTGCGGCAATTCAGCCTTAATACGACGCGTAGCCTCAATAAAATCCTGGCCATAACTGTTGTGCTCGTCGATGCCGGTCGCTACTGCGAATATATTGGGGTCGAAAATTATATCCGCAGCGTCGAATCCCACCTCGTCAATCAGAATTTGATAAGAGCGCTTGCAAATTTCGATCTTGCGTTCAACATTGTCAGCCTGTCCATTTTCATCAAAGGCCATCACGATGACAGCGGCCCCATAGTCTCGTACCAACCTGGCCTGGCGAACAAAGATCTCCTCGCCTTCTTTTAAGCTAATCGAATTGACGACGCCTTTTCCCTGCACGCATTTGAGGCCTGCTTCGATTACCGACCATTTCGAGGAATCGATCATCACAGGTACGCGCGCTACATCCGGTTCGGCCGCTATCAAATTAAGATAGGTGACCATCGCGCTTTCAGAGTCGAGCATGCCTTCGTCCATATTGACGTCGACGATTTGTGCACCGTTCTCAACTTGTTGTCGAGCGACCTGCACTGCATCCGTGTAGTTATCCGCCTCGATCAGTTTGCGAAAAACCGCTGAGCCAGTGACGTTAGTTCTTTCGCCGACATTTACGAACAAATCATCCGGGCCGAGATTGACTGGTTCTAATCCCGACAAACGACAGCGGATCTCAATTTCTGGAATTTTTCGAGGCGTCTGAGCGTCGATTGCCGCCCGCAACGCACTTATATGCGCAGGCGTTGTGCCGCAACAGCCACCGACTAAATTGACTAAGCCGCTACTCGCGAATTCGCCAACAACTGCGGCCATCGCTTCCGGCGATTCATCGTACTCACCAAACTCGTTCGGCAACCCGGCGTTGGGATGTGCACTAACGAAAGTATCGGCAATTCGCGAAAGCTCAGCGACGTAGGGGCGTAGGTCATCTGCGCCCAAAGCACAGTTTAAACCCACCATAAAAGGATCCGCATGCCGTACCGAATTCCAAAAAGCCTCCGTCGTTTGACCCGAAAGCGTACGACCCGATGCATCGGTAATCGTCCCTGAAATCATGACGGGAAGCGTAATGCCGGTTTCTTCAAAACTCCGCTTTGTCGCGAAGATCGCAGCTTTTGCATTGAGCGTGTCGAAAATTGTTTCGATCATCAGGAAATCAACACCGCCTTCGATCAATGCGGTAGCAGCCTCTTGATAGGTTTCTGCGAGCGCATCGAAGGTGATACTCCGATATCCCGGGTCGTTCACGTCCGGTGAAATTGATGCGGTGCGGTTTGCTGGCCCGAGTACGCCCGCAACATATCGCGGTTGACCCGAATCAGATTCGAATGCATCAGCCGTCTTCCGCGCTAACTTCGCGGCTTCCAGGTTCAGTTCAGCAACCAAAGACTCCAGACCGTAGTCGCCCATCGACGGCGCGTTCGCATTAAACGTGTTGGTCTCAATGATGTCGGCACCGGCCTCCAGAAACTGCCGATGAATATCCTGGATGACGTGCGGCCGGGTAAGCGTCAGAAGATCATTATTGCCTTTTAAATCTGACGGCCAATCTTTGTAACGCGCACCACGATAGTCTTCTTCGGTCAGCCCGAAACCCTGAATCATAGTTCCCATCGCGCCGTCGAGAAGCAGGATCCGCTCCTCTAACGACTGCATCAATAAATCCATTCTTGCTTGTCTTTCCATCATTGTTCTCAGGCTGCCGCCTGTCTCCGTCGCACGCCAATGGCATGACAAATCGCAATCGCCAACTCATGGCGATTGAGTGTGTAGAAATGAAATTCCTCGATACCTTCGCGCTTCAACAACGCGACCTGCTCGATAGCAACGCTCGCTGCGATCAGTTTGCGCGTTTCGGCATCGTCTTCGAGTCCATCGAAGCGATCGCGAAGCCAGGCAGGAACCGATGCTCCACATTGCTCTGCAAATCGTTCCAGCTGTGGAAAGCGAGTAATAGGAAGAATTCCGGGTATAACAGGTGTATCGATGCCTGCTCGAGCGCAGGTATCGCGAAAACGTAAAAATTTGCTAACGTCGAAGAAGAATTGCGTGATCGCGCGGTTAGCGCCTGCGTCAACTTTACGACGCAGATTCAGTAAGTCCGCAGCGGCATTCTCCGCCTCGGGATGAACTTCCGGATAGGCTGCGACAGAGATTTCAAAATCTGCAATCTTTTTCAATCCGGCCACGAGGTCGGAGGCGTACGCATAACCACCGGGTTCTGGAACATATTTCGCACTATCTTTAGGAGGATCACCGCGAAGTGCGACCACGTGCCGAACGCCCATATCCCAATATTCGCGTGCGATATCATCAATCTCCCCCTTCTTCGCACCTACACAGGTTAAATGTGGTGCAGCGGTTAGATTGGTTTCAGCAAGAATACGCGCAACAGCGGCATGAGTTCGCTGCCGGGTTGATCCGTCCGCACCGTAAGTGACCGATACGAAGCGCGGCTCCAAAACGGCGAGATGTTCAATTGAGCGCCACAACGTTTCCTCCATTGCAGCGTTGTTGGGTGGAAAAAATTCGAATGAAACATCGATTCGTTTGTCATTGTTCGTGTTCGTCATGACGCGGCTCTTTGCGGTTGTAGTTGCCGGACAGGCAAAATTGTGACCGATACCAGCCACCGTGGATTTTTTTTAGGCACTGAACGTGCCGGCGACAGTCGCAATCCGGATTGTTGACACCATTCAGCTAACGACGCCTGCACATCGGCAGACGTATTTGTCCGCAACGATTCCAATACAAACATGCGCCCGCCCGGCCGCAACACCCGACTCGCCTCTTCAAGCGCTCGCACCGGATCATGAGCGTTGCGTAACACATCGTCGATTATGATCGTGTTGAATTCGTGATCGGCGAATGGCAATCGATACATGTCGCCCTTGCGCAGATTGCAATTTGGAATTCCAGCCAACATGAGCTCAGCACGAGCCAACTGGCGGGCGTCACTATCGATATCAACGCCGACGATGCGACTCGCGCGACTGGCGAGTAATTTCAAAATTGCGCCTCGTCCACAACCAATATCAAGCAGGTCCCCCAAGGGAGCGGTAACGGTTAAATCCAATATGGCTCGATGTAGCGCACGGTCTGCTGAGGTATCACTATCCCCTCGCGCGGCATCTCCCACCCGCTGCCCACGACCCTCACGAAGCAACTTCCAGTCAGCGACGAAAATCGGATCCTGCTCCGGAATCAGTTCCAGCAAGCGACGCAGCGAGTCAGGTGCATTTTTCTGCGGCGGCACACGGTAGAAGACTCGTTTGCCATCTCTGAATCGGCGCAAAATTTGCGCATCACAAAGCTGTTTCAACTGTTGTGAAATTCGCGGTTGGCTTTGCCCAATCACTCGCGTTAGTTCGGAAACGCTGCATTCTCCCTGGCGACACAAGGCCACCAAGCGTAGGCGGGTTGGGTCGCCGAGCGTTTTGAGTTGCTGTAACAGAAGTTCGGTTGAAGCTTGCATAAATATATAAGTATTTTTTTATATATTGGAATAGTCAGCTTAACACGCGCCCATCGGGGCGGTAACCCTGGAGTTGGAAATCGGGAACTACTGCACACTTACCGGCGCGTAACCCGGATAATTCATGCGCTGGCCGGGCTAGTGGATCGAGACGCTTCCCTGTCCCGATTGATCGGCAAACACCCGACCGACATCAATTGGGTCGAAGCGGCGCATTTGGCCGCAATATTCGCAGGTCACATCGACCCGGCCACTCTCTAGCAACGCTGCACGCGTTTCCGCCTCGCCTAACAGACGCAAAACCTCTTCAACTCGTGCTTGTGAACAACGGCAGCGAAATTGCACACTCCGCCCAGGAAATACCCGGACGTCATCTTCGACAAAGAGCTTCTGCAGCAACGTCGACGTCGCACCGTCGAGCAAATCCTCTGTTCGTAACGTTCCACCGAGCGCGCCCAAGCGCCGCCAATCATCTTCACCAACCGGTTTTTCACCCGGCATCTGCTGCAAAAGAATACCGCCGCATAAAGATGCGTCAGAACACAGGGCAAGATGGCTTGGTACTTGTACCGATTGTTCGAAATAATTCTCCAAACTCATGGCCAACGAGCCTGCATTTACCTCAACGATGCCTTGATACGGCCGCTCCATCGCACCTGCATCAACGGTCACGGCACACCGTGCATTCGTGACCCAAGTCGCAAAATCAGCATCACTCGATACTTCAGATGCGGTGGCCATGCCCCGAATATCTAGATTATCGGTACATTGCATGACCAACATACTGAGCGGGCCATCGCCATTTATCTGCAGCGTAATTGAGCCGTCAAATTTCAGGCTTTGTGCGATCAGGGACGTCGCTGCGGCTGAGTGACCAAGCACATTTGCAACAGGTCGTGGGTAGCCGTGCTCCTGCTGTATACGTGACCACGCGCCCTCCAACTGCACTACCGCACCACGCACTGCAAGAGCATCGAAAACAAACGGCACCACCGAATCTTTAGATGACATTTATGGGTGAACCCAAAGTGACTAGGAGAGTTTCTGCTTGATGAGCTGATTCACCTGGCCAGGATTTGCCTTCCCGCCGGTTTCCTTCATCACCTGACCGACAAAAAAGCCCAACAGCTTTTCTTTTCCCGCCCGGTAATCAGCGACTTGAGCAGGATTTGCATCAATGACGGCTGCAACGATTGCGTCCAGCGCAGACACATCTGTAATTTGCTGCAAACCTTTCGCGGCTATAATTTCGTCGGCGCTGCCCTCGCCCGTCGACATTCCGTCGAAAACTTCTTTGGCAATCTTACCGGAAATTGTGTCATCAGTGATTCGATCCAAAAGGCCCGCCAATGCTGTCGGCGTAATAGGGCTGTCTTGAATATCGATGTTGTCGCGATTCAACAAAGCGGATAAATCGCCAATAATCCAGTTTGCGGCGATCCGTGAGTCACCTGCGGTCGCTTTAGCGACCTCTTCATAAAAATCTGCCAACGGGCGACTCACCGTCAAGATCTCGGCATCGGCTTCCTTCAACGCATACTCTGCAATGAAGCGCGCGCACTTCACATGCGGAAGTTCCGGCAACGAACGACGCACCTCTTCAACAAAAGAATCTTCAATTTCGATCGGCAACAGATCGGGATCAGGAAAATAACGGTAATCATTCGCCTCTTCCTTCGATCGCATTGATCGAGTCTCGTCTTTATCGGAGTCGTACAAGCGGGTCTCTTGCACGACTACTCCAGCATCCTCAATTACGTCAATCTGCCGCGCGATCTCAAAGTTTATGGCTTTCTCGACAAATCGGAACGAATTCAGATTTTTAACCTCCGCGCGAGTACCAAGCTCGACCTGTCCAACCTGTCTTACAGAAACATTGGCATCACAGCGGAATGAGCCCTCTTGCATGTTGCCATCGGAAATTTCCAAATACCGAACGATCGAATGGATCTTCCGCATATAGGCAACGGCTTCTTTGGCCGATCGAAGATCCGGTTCCGAAACAATTTCAAGCAGCGGTGTTCCGGCGCGATTTAAGTCAACTCCGGTTGATCCCTCAAATTCATCGTGAACTGACTTGCCCGCATCTTCTTCCAGATGAGCTCGCGTAATGCGAATGCGCTTTTCATCACCAGCATCGTCGCGAATGAACAACTCGCCGCCTACCACGATGGGAAGTTCGTACTGGCTGATCTGGTAACCCTTTGGCAAATCAGGATAGAAATAATTTTTCCGCGCGAAAATTGAACGCTTGGCTACTGTCGCGTTAACTGCAAGACCAAACATCGCAGCCATACGCACAACTTCAACGTTAAGGACAGGCAACACGCCTGGATATCCCAAATCGACCAGGCTCGCCTGAGTATTGGGTTCTGCGCCATAAGATCTTGATGAACCTGAGAAAATTTTACTATTGGTGGCTAGCTGGGTATGAATTTCCAGCCCTATAACGACCTCCCAGCGACTCACCGGAATGCCTCCGGCGCCTGCCGATGCCAATCGGTAATTTGCTGGTATTGATGTGCGCAGGAAAGCAACGACGCTTCTGCGAAAGCGGGCCCAACCAATTGCAGACCGACGGGCATCTTCTTAACCAACCCACATGGAACCGATATGCCGGGCAACCCCGCAAGGTTCGCCCCAATCGTGTAAATGTCATTCAAATACATCGTGATTGGGTCGTCTGTTTTCTCACCAAGGCGAAATGCGGTCGTCGGCGCAGTAGGACCCGCAATAACGTCAACGTTCTCAAAAGCCTGGTTAAAATCGCGACTAATCAACTGACGAACTTTCTGTGCCTTCAGATAATACGCGTCGTAGTAGCCTGCCGACAAAACATAGGTGCCAGTCATGATGCGCCGCTTCACTTCGGCGCCGAAACCCTCACCACGAGAACGGCAATACAAATCTAAGATGTCTTTGACGTTGTCTGCTCGATGACCGAAGCGCACGCCGTCGAATCGTGACAAGTTCGAAGAGCATTCAGCAGGCGCAACCACGTAGTAGGTTGGCACAGATAAACCAATGTTCGGCAGATCAACATCGACCAAACTCGCGCCCGCATCCTCGAGGGTGGCAAGCGCGGTTTTAACGGTCTTACCACACTCATCGTCGAGCCCTTCATCAAAGTGCTGGCGCACGACGCCAATTCGTAATCCCTTAACGGAATCCGATAACGTCGCGGTGTAGTCGGGTATCGGTTGGTCGGCAGATGTCGAGTCGCGTGGATCAACGCCGGCCACTGCATTGAGTAAAAGTGCGGCATCTTCGGCTGAGCGAGTAATAACGCCGGCCTGATCAAGGCTTGATGCAAATGCCACCATACCGAATCTTGATACTCGACCATAAGTTGGCTTTAGTCCCACTGTCCCGGTTAAAGCGGCGGGCTGGCGGATCGAACCACCAGTATCAGTGCCAGTAGCGGCAGGAACCAATCGCGCAGCAACTGCGGCTGCAGACCCACCGGACGAACCGCCGGGAGACATCTTCTGATCCCATGGGTTAGTGACGGCGCCGAAAAAACTGGTTTCGTTCGACGACCCCATCGCGAACTCATCCATGTTCGTTTTGCCCAGCATGATCGCACCGGCCGATTTCAAGCGTGCGACGACGGTTGCATCATAGGGCGAAACAAAGTCCTGGAGTATTTTCGAGCCACAAGTAGTCCGTACACCGGCCGTGCAAAAAAGATCTTTATGCACAATGGGCAAACCCTGCAAAGGACCGCCCGCACCTGTAGCACGATTCTTATCTGCAAGATCGGCCTCGGCAAGTGCCTCGTCCGCCGTGAGCGTAATAAAAGCGTTTAAGGACTTCTGATGCGCATCGATGCGCTCGAGCAAGGATTCCGTCAGCTCACGAGAGGAAAATTCGCCACCAGCAAGGCCTCTTGCCAACTCCGTTAGCGTCTGCAGATGCAACGCATCACTCGCTTTGCTAGCAGTCACTCGATCACCCTCGGGACCAGGTAGTACCCAGATTCCACTGAGGGTGCATTTTCTTGATACCTATCCCTGTTATCAGCCTCTGTGATGTCGTCGGCACGTAGACGCAGCGACATATTGAGCGGATGCGCCATGGGTACGACGTTTTCGGTGGGTGCAGCTTGCAACTGATCCACAAAATCGACGATTTTGGACAGTTTTGACACGACATCTTCAAACTCGTCGTCTTCCAGCTGGAGACGCGCGAGTATCGCGATGTGTTGAACCTGTTCTTTCGTTAGTGGCACGGGGCGATCCGGGATTTCGAGTCGGACGAGATATCCGACGAATTTAGCGGCAACAATAATACACGCCGTCTTGTGCAATGTCGTGTCCGTTGTTACATTGCAGCGTTGATTTGCCTCGCGGAATTCTAGCTCCAAATGTTCAAAAATATCTTCGGTTTTTTCTCCGACGATCTATCGATCGATTTGGGGACTGCAAACACCCTGATTTACTCGCGCGGCCACGGAATCGTGCTTAACGAACCGTCGGTTGTTGCTATTCGTGAAGACTCTGGTCGTGGCGGTCGTTCCGTCGAAGCGGTCGGAGCTGAAGCGAAAAGCATGCTCGGCAGAACACCGGGCAACATCACCGCCATTCGGCCGCTTAAAGACGGTGTAATCGCTGATTTCACGGTCACCGAAAAAATGCTGCAACACTTCATTCGTAAAGCCCACGGCACGCGATATTTCCGCCCCAGCCCGCGCGTCCTGATTTGCATTCCCTACGGATCCACTCAGGTCGAACGACGCGCGATACGAGAATCAGCTGAAGGAGCCGGCGCGCGCAAGGTACATCTGATCCCGGAGCCGATGGCTGCCGCAATTGGCGCCGGCATGCCGGTGCACGAAGCGCGCGGCTCAATGGTGCTGGACATTGGTGGCGGCACATCCGAAGTCGCGGTCATTTCACTGAACGGTATCGTGTATGCCGCATCCGTCAGAATTGGCGGCGATCGATTTGACGAGGCAATCACTAATTATGTGCGCCGCAACTACGGCATCCTTATCGGCGAGGCCACAGCAGAACGAATCAAACACGAAATTGGTTCCGCGTTTCCCGGGCAAGAAGTGCGTGAAATCTCTGTAAAAGGGCGCAACTTGTCGGAAGGTGTCCCGCGCAGCTTCACACTAAACAGCAACGAGATACTGGAAGCACTTCAAGAACCGCTGCAGGGCATCGTTGGGGCGGTAAAGGAAGCCCTGGAGCAAACACCGCCGGAGCTTGGTGCAGATGTTGCCGAAAGAGGCATCGTCCTGACCGGCGGTGGCGCAATGCTGCGTAATATCGACAAGCTCCTCATGGAAGAAACCGGCCTACCAGTGGTTATTGCAGACGATCCCTTGACTTGCGTGGCTCGCGGCGGCGGACGCGTGATCGAATTGATCGACGAGCACGGTCCAGCGGTGTTTGGGCTGGAATAAAGACCCGCGTCCGGGTTAGAGAACCTCTGATTATCGGCCCCTATTATGCGAACATACAACGCTAATGGCCGCCGCAAAATCTAACCAACAGTTTCACTCCGCGTTTTCTCCAGCGCTCGGTCTGCGATTTCTGTTGCTTGCCGGGCTCACCCTGCTGCTACTGGTCATCGATCATCGCGACAATCATCTTGGCGCCGTGCGCAAGGCGGTCGGCGCCGCGGTATACCCGTTGCGGATCATCGTTGACGCTCCGGTATCAATATGGCGATGGACGGTTGATACGACTGCGAGTCGTAACGAGCTGCAACTTGAAAACTCCCGCCTGAATGCCGAACGACTGTTGACCCAGGCCAGGCTGCAGCGATATTCATCCCTAGAGGCCGAAAACGCTCGCTTGAGAACGATGCTTGAAGCGCGAGCCACGGTGCGCGAGCAGGTCCGCGTCGCGGAAATTCTCTCGGTCAGTTCTGATCCATTTCGACATTTGTTGGTCGTTGACAAAGGTAGCGTCGACAACGTTTATGACGGTCAGGTGGTGATCGATGCAAATGGTGTCGTTGGACAAGTCATCAAAGCAGGGGTGCTTTCGTCGCAATGTATGCTGATAAGCGACCCAGGCCATGCGCTACCCGTCGAGGTCAATCGCAACGGACTGCGCACAATTGCGCGCGGCACCGGAGAATTCGACAAACTTGACCTGCCCTTCTTGCCCAATAATGCGGACATAGAACCCGGTGATCTGCTCGTGACATCCGGTCGAGGCGGCGCATTTCCGGCCGGCTACCCGGTTGCCATCGTAGACTCCGTAATACGAATTCCGCAGGAACCGTTCGCATCAGTCACGGCCACACCGGCCGCCTCGCTGAATCAGGTCAGAGAAGTCATGTTGATTTGGTCGGCGCCTCAAGAAAGCAAAGAATCAGTTGAAGTCACGCCCGCTGAGGCAAGCGATAGCGTTGACGAGGAAGCAGACGAACAAAGCAATGAGTGAACGCCCGGTAAGCCGCACATTGCCTGTTATCGCAACATTTGTTGTCGCTTTAATGCTGACGATTGCCCCGCTGCCGGGTTGGGCCGAGCCCTATCGTCCAGACTTCGTTGCATTGACACTTATATACTGGTCGATGACCTTACCTCAAAACTACAGTGTTGGCAGCGCCTGGATTGTCGGCGTCGTTCTCGATGTGGCGCAGGGGACACTACTCGGTCAGCACGCACTCGCATTGAGCCTGATCGTTTACGTCACCGTGAAATTCCACTTGCAGCTTAGACAATTTCCGATACCGCAATTGCTAGCGACGGTCTTCGCTCTACTAACGCTGCACCAATTTATTCTGTTTTGGATTAACGGCGTTGTTGGCGTCAACGCGCCAGCGGAAACGTACTGGGGGCCGGTTATCAGTGGCACATTGGTTTGGCCGATTCTGGCAGTCATGCTGGCCGAAATTTACCAACGGGTTCGGAGATAGCGTTGAGTCTGTTCGCACCGATCAAAGACCATCATTCTGAGACACGGCTTTTCGCGGCGCGTGTGATTCTTTGTTCCGTCGTGGGAGTTTTGTTGCTTGGGATCGTCATTGCCCGTTTGATTCAATTACAAATTTACGACCACGAGTTATTTGCGGCAAAATCGCAGGGAAATCGGATACGGATTGAGGCGGTTGCACCAACGCGCGGACTGATCTTTGATCGTCGCGGCCGCGTGTTAGCCGAAAACTTGCCGGCTTATCAACTGGAACTCATTCCGGAGCAAGTGCCAGACCTCGACGACACCTTAGCGCGGCTGGCGTACATTGGCCTCATCGAAGAAGAAGACATTCCGCGCTACGACGGCCTGAGCAAGTCAGGACCTCGGTTTAAGCCGATTACGCTTCGTTTCCGCTTGAGCGAAGACGAAATCGCTAACTTCGCCGTACAAAGACCCCGGTTTCCCGGGGTTGATCTACAACCACGGCTCGTGCGCCACTACCCCGACGGCGACGTCGTTGCTCACGCAATCGGTTACGTCGGCGCGCTTAGCACTGCTGATTTACAGCGACTGGATGGCGCGGCGTATGCCGGAACGTCGCACACGGGCAAAACGGGAGCGGAGCATTTCAATGAAGACATGTTGCACGGAGATGTTGGATTTCAACAGGTGGTTACCAATGCGCTTGGCCGACGAGTACCGGCAGAAACACGGGAGTTTTCTGACTCATTGCCAGAAAATGAAAGTGCACAACCGGGCGCCAATCTATATCTAAGCATCGATCTCGACGTGCAAAAAGCCGCGAGCAAAGCGCTCGAAGGTCGCCGCGGCGCGATTGTTGCCATCGATCCGACAAATGGTGAGATTTTGGCTTTGGTCAGCGCGCCTAGTTTCGACCCCAATGCATTCGCCACCGGCATGAGCACGAGCGAGTACAGCATGCTCCAAAACGACAAAGGACGTCCGTTGTTCAATCGCGCAGTCCGCGGCAGTTACCCACCCGGCTCCACGATTAAGCCAATGTTATCGCTTGCGGCACTTGAAGTCGGCGCAACCAATCTTACTCGGCGCACTGTCTGTATCGGATGGTACAGCTTACCGGGCAGCTCGCATCGTTACCGTGACTGGAAACCGGCAGGTCACGGTGAAGTCGACTTACATGATGCGATCTCCCAATCTTGCGACGTTTATTTTTATGAAATTAGTCGAGATATTGGCATCGATACAATGCATCAATATCTTAACCAGTTTGGACTTGGCAACGCCACCGGTCTGGACATGGCCGGCGAATCGCAGGGACTTGTTCCGTCACGCGCATGGAAGCGCTCCGCCTTTTCCAATCGTGCTGATCAGGTTTGGTTTCCAGGAGAAACCATCATTGCGTCGATCGGACAAGGTTTTATGCTCGCCACGCCGTTGCAGCTGGCGAACGCAACTGCCGCACTCGCAATGCGAGGAGAACGCTTCAAACCGCACATGCTTGCCGCGTTTGAAGACTCGATCACAGGAAAGCGAACGATCATGGCACCAGAACGTCAACCAAACGTTCAAATTGAAAACGAATTTTATTGGGACAACATCATCGCGGCCATGCATGACGTCATCCAAAGTCCAACCGGGACGGCACGCGCCGCAGGTTTGGATGCGCCTTATCAAATGGCCGGCAAGAGCGGGACCGCCCAAGTGTTCACCGTCGCGCAAGACGAAGAATACGATGAAGATGAAATCGCAGAAAAATTACGCGATCACGCCCTTTTCATCGCATTCGCGCCACTTGAGGATCCGCGCATTGCAGTAGCCGTTATTGTCGAAAATGGGTCGAGTGGCAGTCGGGTTGCGGCGCCAATGGCGCGCGCAGTGATGGATGCATACCTGGTCTCTGATGATGAGATTTAGCGATACACAGCGATTGTTTTCGGGGAAAACAGCGCCGCTAAGTGGCGTCGGCAATTTGCTGCAACGCTTGCATATCGATGGGCCCATGCTGGGCGGACTGTTGTTGATCAGTACCGTCGGCCTCGTCGTCCTGTATTCAGCCGTCGCTCAAAGCATGGATTTGTGGCTGCAGCAGTGCATTCGATTAATAGCGGCCTTAGCGGCAATGTTTGTCATTGCGCAGTTTCCGCCGGACGTACTGCGTCGCTGGACTCCGTTGGGATATCTCGCCGGTTTATTTTTGCTGGTTTTGGTTCTCGTCACCGGCGAAGTTGGCCAGGGCGCACGGCGCTGGCTCGATATAGGAATTCGCTTTCAACCGTCCGAAATCATGAAACTGGCCGTGCCTATGATGGTCGCCTGGTATCTGCACGATCGGCAGTTACCACCCCGACTCATGGATTTTCTTGTGATGGGCGTGATCATCATTGTGCCGACCGTGTTGATCGCGAAACAACCCGATCTTGGAACGTCATTGCTGATCGCTACAGCCGGAATCCTCGTCATCATACTGGCTGGCCTATCTATCCGACTAATGATGCTTCTTGGTCTTGCGACATTACCGGGCGGCTATGTTTTGTGGCAATTCATGCAGGACTATCAGAAACAGCGCGTCCTGACATTGCTGAACCCCGACTCAGATCCACTCGGAGCCGGCTACAACATCATTCAATCGAAGATCGCAATTGGCTCCGGCGGACTGTTTGGTAAAGGGTGGACGAACGGCAGCCAGGCACAACTTGAGTTTTTGCCTGAGCGCGATACGGATTTCATATTTGCGGTGATGGGTGAAGAACTGGGCCTATTGGGGGTGCTCGGATTGTTAGGTCTTTATCTTTTTGTCATCGGCCGTGGCCTGACGATTGCCATACAGGCCCGCGACACCTTTTCTAGGCTATTAGCGGGGAGTATTAGTCTCACTTTCTTTGTCTATGTATTCGTGAATACCGCAATGGTGACCGGTCTGGTACCGGTAGTTGGCATTCCGTTGCCGCTGGTTAGCTACGGCGGCACCTCGATGGTGACCCTAATGGCAGGATTCGGTATTCTCATGTCTATTCACCGTCATCGAAAATTTGTACCGCACTAATGGATTTATCCCCTATGAAGCTTTTTATTTTAGCCCTGGCTGCAACCCTCATTTGTCCAACCGCATTCGCTATTGATACGGATCGTGAGGACGTAAAGAAATTCATTGATTCGATGGTCGAAGAGCACGCCTACGACCGCGACAAGCTTGAATCAGTACTCAAAGCAGCAGAATCAAAAGAATCAATCCTAACTGCGATCAGCAAGCCAGCCGAACGCACGCTTGAATGGGACGATTATCGGAAAATATTCCTGAAGGATGAGCGCATACAGCTCGGCGCCCGGTTTTGGCGCGAACACGAATCTGAGCTTACTCGCATCAGCGAAAAAACCGGTGTATCAATTGAGATTCTGGTCGGGATCATCGGGGTTGAAACTTATTACGGAAAGATTACCGGTAGCTACCGTGTTCTAGACGCACTTGCGACGCTTGGCTTCGACTACCCGCCACGGTCGAAATTTTTTCTCAGTGAGTTAGAACAATTCTTGTTATTGGTTCGCGAAGAAGGAATGGATGCGACCAACGCCACTGGGTCTTACGCAGGAGCGATGGGGCGCCCCCAATTCATGCCCTCCAGCTATCGCGCCTACGCAGTAGATTCGACTGACGACGGTAAACGCGACATATGGAATAACTGGAGTGACGTCATTGGCAGTGTTGCCAACTATTTTGTCCGCCATAAGTGGAATAGAGATGAACCCGTCGTCGCGGCAGCAACTCTCGGAGATAAGTGGACCGGAGACGTACCCGAAAACACCCTGAACCCTAAGGAAACAATCGAATCATTGAGTCGTCAGGGCGTTTTATTTTCAACCACGCTCGGCAATGATCAAAAGAGCCAGTTAGTCGCATTGAAAGGCGCGGACGGAATTGAATATTGGGTAGGGTTTCACAACTTCTTCGTTATCACACGCTACAATCACAGTGTCATGTACGCGCTCGCGGTGCACCAGCTGGGTCAGGAAGTAGCCCTTGAGGTTAAACGCGGTGAATCGTGAGCAACTGCCGCTTCTTGTAACCTTTTTCTGCACATCGCTTCTCATCGCCGCCTGCGGGTCGCAGCGGCCGAGTGACGGTCCGCCACAAGGCGGCACAAATATTCCCCGAGGCCTGCCGGGAAATGCCATACCGAAAGTCGAACCGCGTAGTCGCTATGGCAACGGACCAATCTATCAGGTCCGCGGTGAAACCTATCAAGTACTGGATTCCAGTCGCGGCTATCAGGAGCGTGGCGTTGCGTCTTGGTATGGCAAGAAGTTTCACGGACGCATGACTTCAAACCAGGAACCTTACGATATGTATGGTATGACGGCGGCGCATAAGTCGTTGCCGTTGCCAACCTATGTGCGCGTCCGCAATCTGCAAAACAACCGCAGCATTGTCGTGCGCGTGAACGACCGTGGACCCTTTATCGACAATCGTTTAATCGATTTATCTTACACGGCTGCGTTGAAACTTGATCTAGTGGGCGCAGGAACTGGTCTCGTCGAAGTAACCGCAATAAGCGTAGACGAACCGCTGCCAAATCGTGCATCACCGACCACCGCCGCTGCCGCCAAATCGGACGTAGACCTTTTCGTTCAAGTAGGTGCGTTTGGTGATCAAGAAAATGCGCGGCGACGGTTACGCATGCTACGCAGCAATGGTTTCAAACAATCGTTTGTTTTCACTGATAGACAAAGCCAAGCAACGCTCTATCGGGTTCGCATTGGACCAATCGCGGATGTTGCAGAATTTGATAAAATTATCGATCGGTTACGCGATGTCGGCATCGCAGAATCACATTTGGTCTCCGATTAATGGAGCGACCACACGTGAGAACGAAACCTAAGGGGCGAGCCCCGATCTGAGCTTTTTCGGCGTTTAAAAAATTTTCACAAAATAAAATTTGACAATGACTCGATCGATCATAAACGACGCCCGGGGAACCCCAGAATTACTAGATTTCACGGGCAGACTAGAAACCTTACAGGCAGGGGTAACGCGGGGCCTTGTGTGCCTAATCTTCGCGATCCAAGCCCCAATCAGTGCAGCGTAAGAGACCGAGTGGTCTCGTTACGAGAACGATTTATTTGTCGCCTACAGCAATGCCTCCACCTATCAAGCGAGCAAAATTCTGGAAGATCTTGAGTATTTTCGTGCCGCGGCTCTGCGACTACCAGGCATTGAATTACCCAGCGACGCACTCAAAACATTAGTCATCATTCCGGCGACTGCCGCGGAATTTTCAGCGTTTTCGGAGAACAGCAATTCGGTCGGCTTCGCACAACTGCTGGAGGATCGAAAGGCAATTGTATTTCGCGCGACCGGCAGGACACACACCTCCAAATACATCTTACATCTCGAATACGAACCGACTTTACAATTTTTCCAAAATAGTGCTGCCGTCAGCCAAGGCATCCACGAAACGGAAAATCCGCTGGCAGTGATTGATGGCAATTGGGGTTTTCGAATCAGTGTAACGACATACTTAACTTGCATCTGGAACAGGCGGCTGACCGGCTGATCATTGAAAACTTTTACACTTCGAAAAGTAAGAAAATAGTGCCCGCAGTTTTCAAGATGCATCGCGACTATAGTGCAACGATAATTATAGAGAACGTTACCGCCTCTCAATCTCCAGAAATTGAAATAACACCAGACTATCAATTAACCGTACGTGGCAAAGAGTCCTTTGCCTGGATCCAATCCATTCGAATTTGCTGTGTGAACGTGTCCTACAACGTTGCGATCGCGCAGGATTCGCTGCAGTGTCGACATCTCGCTAGGCGCTTCAGGTGTTGTCCGAATTGCCGCAACTTCGACCAGCGCGATGTTGTTGCGAGTACCGTATCGCTTTGGGCCCGCGAACAGCTACAATACGCGCCATCAATCCCCAAGCAATTTCGGTCATGTCCACAAAATTTCATAACTGTTTGTTTTTTATAATCTTCTTGTCTATTGCTGGCATTTCGCCCGTATTCGCTCAAAGCACGCCCATACCACAGGCCCCGATAATCGGCGCGAAGAGCTATCTGCTCATCGATGGCAATACCGGCGCCGAGCTGGCCGCATTAAAACCCGACCAGCGACTTGCGCCGGCGAGCCTGACGAAACTCATGACAGCTTATGCCGTTTTCCGAGCGCTCGATGAGGGACAGATAGCGCTTGATGATCTGGTAACTGTCAGTGAAAAAGCCTGGCGGACGCAGGGCTCGCGAATGTTTATCGAAGTTGGCAGCCGCGTCAGCGTTGAGCAATTGTTACTGGGTATGATTGTGCAGTCGGGTAACGACGCCAGCGTCGCACTGGCCGAACACACCGCTGGCACCGAATCAGTATTTGCGCAAGTGATGAACCAGTACGCTGCGCAACTCGGCATGACGGCAAGCAACTTCAAGAATACGACCGGACTGCCTGACGCGGACCACTATTCATCAGCACGCGATATGGCAATACTTGCAAGAGCCATCATCAAAGAATTTCCTCAGTACTACGATTGGTACTCAGTGAAGTCATACAAATACAACGATATAGAACAACAAAATCGCAACGCACTTCTATTTCGCGACGAAAGTGTTGATGGCATGAAGACCGGCCGGACAGACGAAGCAGGTTATTGTCTGGTGTCCTCCGCTGAACGAGACGGAATGCGTATCATTTCTGTCGTGCTTGGCACGGCTAGCGCAAAATCGAGAACCGATGGCAGTCAGGCTTTGCTCAACTTCGGTTTTCGATTTTTTGAAACACGTTTGCTTTATCGGGCGGGTGAAGAAGTTGCGAGCGCGCGAATCTGGAAAGCGCAAAAGGAAACGACACCGTTGGGACTGCCGGACGACCTGTACGTCACGATTCCGCGGGGTAGTTTCGAAAAAGTGGATTCAGAACTGAATATGCCTGCAACACTGATTGGACCGGTAGCTGAGGGGCAACCACTGGCAGATCTTTCAGTTAGCCTGAATGGCAACGAACTCATCAATATGCCATTGCGAGCACTCGAATCAAATCCGGATGGTTCCTTTTGGCAACGGACTCGGGACGGGGTCAAGCTCTGGTTTGACTAAGTGACCGATCCCGGTAAGAACACACCAACGGATAGTTTGCTCGAATTTCCCTGTCAGTTTCCAATTAAAATGATGGGCAGAAAAAACAATGAATTTCAGTCCATCGCTATCGCTTTAGTCGAGAAGCACGCTGGCGAGATCGCGGCGAGCGCTGTCCGTTTAACGTCAAGTAGCAACGGCAAATTCGTCTCTGTCACAGTCCACATCGAAGCGCGAAGCCAGGAACAGCTCGACGATATTTACCGCGATCTCAGTGCCTGTGAAGATATTTTAGTTGCCTTATGATCGTTGTACGTGCACTTGGACGACAAGACTATGAGCCCCTTTGGCGCAATATGCAGCGCTTCACCGATGAGCGCGATTCTGACTCTGCAGACGAGCTTTGGTTTACCGAGCACCCGCCTGTATTCACACTCGGTCTGAACGCAAGTCGCGAGCACTTGCTGTCCCCAGGCGACATCCCCGTGGTGCAAGTCGATCGTGGTGGCCAAGTGACCTATCACGGCCCAGGTCAACTGATGATCTATCCGCTCATCGATTTGAAGCGCGCCAAAATTGGCGTCCGCGATCTGATAACAGGGCTGGAACGTTGCGCCATTGATCTGCTCGCTGGACTAGGCATTGACTCGGTGGCCCGCAAAGATGCCCCGGGGGTTTACGTAGATCACAAGAAAGTCGCCAGTGTGGGCTTACGCATCCGACGGGGCGCGAGCTATCACGGTATGGCACTGAATATTGACGTCGATCTAGAACCATTCACGCACATCAATCCCTGTGGATTCAGCGACTTGGAAGTTACGGACCTGCGCGCGTTAGGCGTCACGCTGGCACCAGCAGAAATTCAGACGAGAGTTCAAGATCATCTACTCGGACATTTGGGCCTTCACCCGATGCCGGACTAGGTCAACCAGAGCGATGCGTACAATGCCAGTCGCGACCGACTAATCACGATTGATCCGACTAAGGCGTTCCGGCGTACCCACATCATCCCAAATACCGGTGTACAGACTGCCCGCTAAGCGTTCCGCTTTCGCTGCCGCGAACAACATCGGCGCTAATGAGAAACGGCCATCGCCTGCGTTGGCAAAAAACTCTGGCCGATAACGCGCGATTCCGCTAAATGTGAGCATTGGGCTTGCGGAAAAACGTACTAAATTGTCGTGCAGATCGAAGTCACCCTTTTCTTTGTAGGCTGGCGTGTTAATCAGGACCAAATGACCATCGACATCGGTACACGGCGGAATATCCGCAAGAGAAATATCGGTGTATATATCGCCATTGACTACCCAAAACGGATCGGACCCAAGCATTGGCAAAGCACGACAGATACCACCGCCTGTTTCGAGAATATTGTCGTACTCCGGGCTGTATACGACTTGCACTCCGAATTGCTCTCCCGACCCAACGTGTTCGACAATTTGATCACCGAGCCAACCTAAATTAATCACTACGGTTTGCGCACCGGCCTCCGCGAGCATGCGCAAATGTCGGTCAACTAACACTTCACCACGCACTTCTACCAATGCTTTCGGCACACTGTCGGTAATGGGTCGCAGGCGCTCTCCTCTACCAGCAGCGAGAATCATCGCATTCACTGGCTTGCCTCATGCAACGCGGGTAATACGCGGTCACGAAGTAGTTCTCCAAGAAACTCAAACTCCGAATAAATTTCCGTCGTTTCCGAAACGTACTCGAGCGTCCTCGGAATATCTTGCAAGTAATGCTTCTTTCCATCCCTGTGCAACAGTCGACTAAAAATTCCAGCGACCTTTAAATGTCGTTGCGTCCCCATCCAATCAAAGTCGCGCACAAAATTATCGATAGAGTCGCTTGACGCGTCCGGCGAAGAACGATGGAAGTACTCTACGTTTATGCGAATGTCCTCCGGCGGCGATTTGATGTAACAATCTTTCAACAGCGAAACCAGATCATAAGTCAGCGGTCCGCAAACCATATCCTGGAAATCCAGAACACCGGGATTGTCTTTTGGCGTCACCATTAGATTTCGAGAATGAAAGTCACGATGCACTGCTACTTGTGTTTGACGAAGTGCTGCGTCAACCAGCAGCTCACAGGTTGCATGCCAGGCTTGTTCATCCTGTGTCGAGAATTCGATTCCAAGATGGTGCCCGCACAGCCAGTCCCTAAATATGTCTAATTCAGCTCGCAACAAAACCTGATCGTATCTGGGCAACTGGTCCTTAAATTCGCTTCCGGCTATTTGCATTTGCAGCAGCGCATCCATTGCATCTTTGTAAAGATCTGTGGAATTTTCCGGATGCTGCTGCAGCGCCTGCAAATATTGTGTCGAGCCGAGATCAGACAGCAACAAAAATCCCCGCTCGAAATCCGCCTCCAATACACGAGCACTATTAAGCCCAGCTTGCGCAAGAAAGCCCGCTATCTCTGCGAACGGACGGCAGTCTTCCTGAGGCGGAGGTGCATCCATTACGATCCAGCTGGATTGGCCTGCTGCAACCCTGAAATAACGCCTGAAGCTAGCGTCCTCCGACGCAACCGTCGGCGTTGCGTCTTCCAGGCCCGGAAACTGTCTTATCCAGAGCGTCAGAGCGTCGCGGCGATCATCCTTGATATCGTGAACTCGCTTGATAATGAATCTCCCACTGTCATTGAAGGGTGCTGTGAACTATGCGAAGGTAGCAAATTGCAATAACTGATAACATCTCTTCTTCGTAACTTACTGTCCTGTCTGACTTTTAACAAAGTTCTCTCTGCGTCTTGCTACGACTAATAATTCCAATTTTTGGCCTCATATTGCTGTCCGCGATGACGACGGCAGAGGCGCAACAACGCCTGCAATGCCCGGCGCGCAATCAGCGTCCTGTCGCTGATGAATCGTTGCTGTCACACCTTGGAACAGGTAATCCAGACGCCATCGAGTTTTATGCTGGGGAACTTGACGCGACATTCGGTCAGGATCCGCGCGCAAATTTGTCCGGTGGCGTGGTTTTACGTCGCGGCGAACGGCTGGCTGGCGCCGATTCCGCGACTTACGACCCGCTAACCCGCGCTGTCATTTTATTGGGCGACGTCCGTTACGAAGATCCTGATTCATATATATCCAGCGAATCTGCAGAATTTGGCTACGACACTGGCCGCATTCGGTTTGAGGGCGCCCAATTTCAGGTAGGCAGTCGTAATGCTCGTGGCTCCGCTGATATGTTGGAAATCAATCAAGACGGCAAATTAAAACTCGCCAATGTTGGGTATACGACCTGCCCGGCTGAGTCCGAGGACTGGATTATCGAAGCCAACGATATCGAGTTGGATTCGAAAACCGGCGTCGGCACAGCTCGTGGTGTCCGGCTGCGTTTTAAAGGGGTGTCGATTCTGTACTCGCCCTATTTTTCATTTCCGATCAGCGATGCGCGGAAATCCGGCATTCTGGCACCTGAATTTGGCACCACCGGACGCAGCGGCAATGAGCTTAGCCTTCCGTACTATTGGAATATTGCAGAAAATTACGATGCAACCTTTACCCCGCGATTGCTAACAGATCGCGGTTTACAGATGGGAGCGGAGTTTCGTTATTTGCTCGATGGCAGCTCCGGCTCAGCACAAATTGAATATCTACCGGACGACAGCGCCGTCAACAATGATCGACAACTCGTCATTTTCAATCATCAATCCTTATTTTCGAACGGCTGGCGCAACCAGATTGAATTTCGAGAAGTATCCGACAATCAATATTTTGAAGACCTGGGCGGTAGCCTGAGTATTTCCAGTATCACCCACCTCAATCGAAGTCTGCTGCTCGACTACTTCGGTGACAACTGGTCAATACTCGCATTGTTTCAGGACTACCAGACGATAGATGAAGCCATCGCTCCGGTCGACGAGCCCTATCGACGATTGCCGCAGATTAAGGTCGACGGATATTGGCCCGATGCATTCATGGGTCTCGACTATCGCCTGGATACCGAACTCGTCATGTTCGATCGGGATGTCGGCGTCACGGGCTGGCGATTAAATACCGCACCGCAGGTTGCATTACCGATAGAGAAGGCAGGTTGGTTTGTCGTTCCGGCGGTTACATTGGATCACACGCAATACGCACTTAGCGATCAGACACCGGGATTAAACGACGAGCCCAGTCGCACCCTACCCATCGCGAGCCTCGATTTTGGTTTGCATTTTGAGCGTTTGATGAATACATCGAACGGACGCATTCAAACGCTTGAGCCAAGAATCCTGTACGTACATGTTCCTTATCGCGAACAGTCCGATATTCCAATATTTGATACGATCTTGCCCGATCTGAATCTGGTGCAGCTATATCGTAAGAATCGCTTCCTGGGTATAGATCGAATTGCCGATAGCGATCAACTTAGCATCGGCATCACGTCACGAATTCTCGAATCAAGTTCGGGCAAGGAGTTAATGTCTGCAACGATTGGTCAGGCGCTTTATCTCAGCGAGCAAGGCGTCAACGTACCCGGGCAACCAATGTCGATTGGCGATACATCTGACTATATTGCCGAGGTTCGTTTCCTATTGCATGACACCCTGAATTTTGACGTAGGTCATCAATGGGCGAGCGGTGATCGGCGCACAACGCAATCCGAAGCTCGATTGCAATATAGGCCAGCGACGAACAAGATTCTCAATCTCGCTTATCGGTTTCGACGAGACTCCTTGGAACAAGGCGATCTTTCCTGGTCATGGCCGGTCGCACAGAATTGGAATTTCGTCGGACGCTATAACTTCTCGTTCCGCGATCGAGAGCCATTGGAACAATTTTATGGGCTCGAGTTTGAGAGTTGCTGCTGGGGATTACGCTTAGTTTCCAGACGCTTTATATCGACCCGTGATGGAACCCGGGACTCATCCATCGGTCTGCAACTAGTACTAAAAGGAATGACGAGCGTCGGCACGGCCGCAGATCGTCTATTAGAGCGCGGAATTCTTGGTTATTCGCGCAACCTGAACTAATATCAGCGGTCAGATACGAATCTGGCCTCGGGTCATCATTTTTTTATGAATAAATTCAAAGCGTTACTAATTACTACCTCCATCACCACTTGCCTTGGTTCGGCAGGGGCGGAGGAACTGTCCGAGTCGGGCAAATTTCTGGACGGCGTCGCTGCGGTCGTCAACGAAGGCATGGTCTTAACCAGTGAACTCAATCGCCAACAGGATCTCATCATCCAGCGAGCGACGGCGCAGGGACTCACCCTGCCACCGGCCGACATATTGCGCGAACAGGTTCTGGATCGACTCGTTCTAGAAGAGGTCCAAATGCAACGTGCCGATCGGGTGGGCATTCAAATTTCGGATCAGATGTTGAACACGGCCATTGCCCAAATTGCGGAGAACGCTGGCTTCACATTCGAAGAAATGCCAGCAGTCCTGGCCAATGATGGTGTCGAATACGGCGAGTATCGGCGCGACATGCGCAAGCAGATGATTCTTGAACAGCTGCGACGTATTGACGTCGTTGGTCGAATCTCTGTATCGCCGCGCGAAATTGAACAATGTCTGATCGATTTAGATGACAACGTGGTCGTCGATTCCAGCTTCAATTTGTCCCATATTTTTATCTCTGTTCCCGGTTCGGCAACAGCAGAACAATATCTGGAAGCAGAAAATGAGGCCAATGGAGTTTACGACGCATTACAAAGCGGCGCAGATTTCGGTGAGTTGGCCATCCGTCATTCCGACGGTGATACCGCTCTCGAAGGCGGCAGCATGGGATGGCGACCAGGAAATCAACTCCCAACTCTGTTTTTCGATACTGTCGGCGAAATGCAGTCCGGCGAAATCTCTAAACCGATTCGCGCTGTTAGCGGCTACCATCTAGTTAAGATAAATGAAATTAGGGGTACGACCCAACAAAGCGAAATCGAGCAGGCCTTAGTGCGACACATATTGGTGACGCCCGACCAAATCATCGATGAAGAAACAGCACGGCAGAAACTCGAAGACGCGCTTACGCGCATTGGTGACGGCGAAGACTTTGGCGAAGTCGCCAAATTGACGTCTGACGATCCAGGATCTGTAAATGCGGGTGGCGAAATGGGTTGGACAAGCCCGGGAACGTTTGTTCCTGAGTTTGAAAAGGTTGCGAACAACATTGAGATTGGCGTCATTTCCGAGCCCTTTCGCAGTCGGTTCGGTTGGCATGTATTGGAAGTCATGGAACGTCGTGTCTACGACAACACCGAAGATGTAAAAAGAGAAGACTGCGGACAGCGCGTCCGCAATGGCAAGGTCAACAATGAAACCGAATTGTGGATGCGCCGGATACGTGACGAGGCGTTCGTCGAAAACCGAATCTGAACCGTGTCTGCCGACACATCTATCGCTCCAATTGTAGTAACGGCTGGTGAACCTGCCGGAATTGGTCCGGAACTGTGCCTTGCACTTGCGGATACCGATTGGGCCAACCGCCTGGTCGTTATTGCGGACGTCGACATGCTCGAGGACCGAGCAAAGACACTCGGCAGGTCGATCAACATTCAAGAATACCGAGCGGGCGAAAAATTAACGACGCATGGATTGCGCGTCCTTGCCCAGCCGTTGAAAAACAAATCGCAATGCGGCCAACTTGATGTTACGAACGCGACTTCTCTTCTGAATGGACTGAGGCGCGCCGTAGACGGATGCCTCGAGGGCGAGTTTTCAGCGCTGGTTACGGCACCGCTGCAGAAAAGCATCATAATTGACGCGGGCATTCCATTTACAGGCCATACGGAGTTTTTGGCGGAACTCACCCATACACCGAAGCCGGTAATGCTTTTAGTCGCAGGAGAATTGCGCGTTGCGCTCGCTAGCACGCACCTGCCATTGCGTGAAGTTGCGGACTATCTCACTACAGAAATTATAGTCGAGGTGTTGCAAGTTCTGCATACCGACCTTCAGCATAAATTTCAGATTGACGACCCCGCAATTGTTGTGTGCGGATTGAATCCACATGCAGGTGAAGGTGGGCACCTCGGCTGGGAAGACGCCGCGATCATCGCGCCAGCTGTTGAACAATGTTCGCTAGCCGGTATGAATGTGCGTGGCCCCCTCCCTGCGGATACCGCATTCACTCCAGCGGCGGGACACGCTGATGCAGTACTCGCCATGTTCCATGATCAAGGTCTGCCTGTGGTCAAATTCGCAAGCTTCGGCAGTGCCATTAACGTGACCCTCGGACTCCCAATAATTCGCACTTCCGTTGATCACGGAACCGCTCTGGATATTGCTGGAAAAGGAATCGCAGACAGCGGCAGCATGCTCGCTTCGGTTCGGTTAGCCGCCGCTCTGGCGTCTGCATGATTATGAGAGCGCGGAAGAGATTTGGACAACACTTTCTAAGCTCAACGGAAGTTATCGAACAAATAGTGGCCGCCATTCAGCCAAAAGTTGGCGACACCATAGTGGAAATCGGACCGGGTCAGGCGGCGATAACAGATCCGCTTGCTGCTAGCGGCGCGAATTTACATGCGGTTGAATTTGATCGTGATCTCGTGGCGTTGCTGTCGAAACGTTTTGCGCAACAGGAGAAAGTCACCGTCCACGAAGCCGACGCGTTAAAATTTGATTTCTCCTCAATAGGCAAGAATCTGCGAGTCGTCGGCAATCTGCCCTATAACATCTCGACACCCTTGCTATTTCATTTGCTGACATATCGAAAAGAAATCGTAGATGCGCATTTCATGTTGCAGAAGGAAGTGGTCGATCGATTGTGCGCAGCACCCGGCAATAAAAGTTATGGCCGATTGACCATTATGTTGGGCTGCCAAATGGAAGTTGTGCCACTGTTCTATGTTCCACCAGAAGCGTTCTCACCGCCACCTAAGGTAACGTCAGCCGTTATCCGTATGCGTCCAATTCCTGGCCCAGGTCACGCTATCAAAGACGCAAAGCTGCTCGCTGACATTGTACGGGCGGCATTTTCGCAACGTCGAAAAACCTTACGCAATGCCCTGCAAGGTAAAGCCCATACCGACGACCTCGAAGCAGTTGGCATTGCCGCCAGCGACCGACCTGAACAGGTTTCCATCGCAGATTGGGTGAAGCTCGCTAATCACCTTACCGATGTTCAGATGAGCGACAACTGATGTAGAATAGCGCCACAAGAATCCAACATAACAGCCAAAGAGATGTCTCCTGACGGATCGGTACATGGTTGACAAAAAATACGAAATAAGAATCCAGGTGGCGACGCAATACGTCGACCACCAATCTGAGCCGGACATAGATCGCTATGTGTTTGCCTATACGATCACTATTGAAAATATCAGTGACGTGCCTGCGCAGCTCTTAAGCCGACACTGGGTGATCACTGATGCCAATGGCAAGGTGCAAAAGGTCTCCGGCGACGGTGTCGTCGGTGAGCAGCCTAAACTAAGCCCGGGTGAGACTTATCGCTATTCTAGCGGTGCTGTCCTCGAAACACCGGTTGGCGCGATGCAAGGCAGCTATCGAATGCAGGCTGATGATGGCATCGGCTTTGATGCGCAAATTCCGGCGTTTACCCTCGCCGTACCTGGAATGTTGCACTAAGCGGCATACCTGAACAGTGGCTCAATATGCGATCGGCGATATCCAGGGTTGCTACGACCCATTCCGCAAGCTTTTGGATCGAATCTCGTTTGACCCGGCGCGCGATCGTCTATGGCTAAGCGGTGATTTGGTTAATCGCGGCCCGAAATCCCGTCGCACCCTGCGTTTTGTTAAAAACCTCGGAAAGTCGGCCATAGTGGTTCTCGGCAATCACGACCTGCATTTGCTAGCACTCGCGAATGACGTTGGCGTCTCGGCGAAAAATTTCGATTCTCTATGGAAAATTTTAGGCCAGGGCGATTGCGACGAACTCATTGACTGGCTGCGCAAACGACCGCTCGCTCACTACAGCAAGAAGTTGGATACATTGATGGTTCATGCCGGCGTTCCCGCAACATGGTCCGTCAAGAAGACACTCGCTCGAGCAAAAGAAGTAGAAACAGTTCTGCAATCCGACAATTATGTCGATTTTCTTGCCACGATGTACGGCAACCAACCTGATCGCTGGTCAAAACATTTGAGAGGGGACGATCGACTCCGCTTCATTGTTAATGCCCTGACCCGTATGCGAATGATCGATTCTAAGGGCCGCATTGATTTTTCTCATTCTGGCCCACCCGAGAACGCCCCGTCATTATTATCCCCATGGTTCAACGCCGAGAATGCAAAATGGCGCGGTACGCGCATAGTCTTCGGCCACTGGAGCGCACTAGGTCTTATAGTCAATGAGGACTTAGTGTCGGTCGACACCGGTTGCGTCTGGGGCAGACAGTTGACTGCCGTCCGTATCGACAAGAAATCTACTGTCACTGATGTCCAGTGTGATGCATGAACGCGTTACAATTGCACCGATGAAAAACTCGACATCAATTAAAACAGATGCGGCACCCCCGCCTGTTGGCGCCTATCCACACGCACGTCGATGCGGCAACCTGCTGTTTCTTTCTGGCATAGGTCCGCGACCTGCCGATGGAGGCCCTATTCCTGGCGTTAAATTGGATGATAGTGGCCATGTCGTCTCTCACGACATCGAAGCGCAATGTCACGCAGTTTTCGCGAACGTCCGCACAGTCTTAGAAAGCGCGGGCGCGACCTGGAACGATCTGGTCGATGTCACTGTTTATCTGACCGATATTGACAGCGACTTCAAAAAGTATAACGAAATCTATGCCACATATTTCTCGCCCGACGGCCCGACCCGCACGACCGTAGAAGTCAATAAACTCCCTACTCCGATCGCCATCGAGCTGAAATGCATCGCGGCGATTATCGGTACCGCGTAACTCACTATGCAATCACTAACTGCTTTCAATTTTAAGCAATGGATCGATGATCATCGGCACTTGCTTAAGCCACCCGTTTGCAACCAGCAAGTGTTTGAGGAAAACGACTTCATTGTGATGATCGTCGGTGGCCCTAATTCCAGAACCGATTTCCACTACGATGAAGGGCCGGAATTCTTTTATCAGCTTGAAGGCGAAATGCTTCTGAAGACAATGCAGGATGGTAAACGCGTCAACATCACTATAGGCGAAGGTGAAATTCTATTGCTACCGCCGAAAGTGCCACACTCACCACAACGATTTGCCGATACTGTTGGCCTGGTTGTTGAACGTAAACGTCTCGACAACGAGTTAGATGGCTTCATGTGGTATTGCGAAAACTGCGACAATCTACTTTATGAAGAATACTTGTACGTAGATGACATCGTCGGGCAGTTGCCGCCGATCTTTGAGCGGTTTTACGGTTCCGCTGACAATCGCACGTGCACTCAATGCAAAACCGAAATGCCGAAGCCCTAGCGCGCCATAGTGCTCTGACAACGAATGCGAATGGACTCATTACCCACTAACTCATCACCCACCGAACCACGGCTCAAAATCGACATTCACACGCATATTTTGCCTGAGAATTGGCCGGATCTTAAAGAACGCTATGGGTACGGCGGCTTTATACAACTCGAGCACCATGGGCCAGGTTGCGCGAGAATGATGCTTGACGGAAAACTGTTTAGAGAAATCGAAGCAGATTGCTGGGATCCTAAGGTAAGACTTGCCGACAGTGACCGCTGCGATGTAAACGTGCAAGTCCTATCCACTGTTCCGGTCATGTTCAATTATTGGGCGAAAGCTGCCGATACTGCGGACTTAGCACGCATCCTAAATGATCACATAGCGGGGTTGGTCAATGAGTACCCGAAGCGCTTCATTGGCCTCGGAACGCTACCCATGCAAGATGCCGATTTGTCCATTCGGGAACTGGAAAGTTGCATGCAGGACATCGGTCTTGCCGGCATACAAATTGGATCGCATGTAAACGGTTGGAATCTGGATGATCCTCGCATCTTTCCGGTTCTTGAAGCAGCATCCGACTTAGGCGCGGCAGTATTTGTGCACCCCTGGCAAATGCTGGGCAAAGAACGCATGGGACTTTATTGGATGCCGTGGCTGGTCGGCATGCCGGCAGAAACCGCTCTTTCAATTTGCAGCATGATATTTGGCGGCGTGTTTGAAAAGCTACCAAAGCTGCGCGTTGCATTTGCCCACGGCGGCGGTGCGTTTCCGGGAATAATTGGTCGGCTTGAGCACGGCTTCAATGTGCGACCGGACATCGTTGCTACCGCGAATGACCGCAACCCACGCGACTATATCGGCCGCTTTTTTGTTGACTCACTGGTGCACGAACCGGCAATGTTTCAGTACATGATTGATCTGTTTGGTGCTCACCGAATTGCATTGGGCAGCGACTACCCTTTTCCGCTTGGAGAGCATCACCCTGGAAAAATGATCGAGGAAATGCAGCTCGATGAGAAAACCACGGCGGATCTTTTGGCCAATTCCGCGTTGGAGTGGCTGGATTTAAAAAGACGCGCATTTTTATGAACATCTTCGCAGCATCGCTCGAACAAGCTCAGATACTCGACGCAGAAGATGTGTTGCGACAATACCGGAACGAGTTTAATTTTCCCGGGGAGAAAGACGGTCGAAGTTGCATTTACCTGTGCGGCAACTCCTTGGGGTTACAACCCATAAAGGCGGCTGAACGCGTTCGAGAGTCACTGGATGACTGGGCGACATACGGTGTAGAGGGACATTTCAGAGGTGCACACCCGTGGCTATCTTATAGTCGCGAAGCGATCGATGGTTTTGCCGCCCTGACCGGGGCAAATCATGACGAAGTCGTCGCCATGAATACCTTAACGGTCAATCTGCACGTACTGATGGCGAGCTTCTATCGACCCACCGATTCGCGCCGCAAAATAATCATTGAGTCCACCGCGTTTCCGTCCGACTATTTTGCCGTTCAATCTCAGATACGGTTGCATGGCCTAGATCCCGACGCGTGTTTGCTCGAGTGGTCGCCGCGCGAAGATGAATTACTACACCTTGAAGACCTGCGGGCACTAGTTGATGAACACAGAGGCGAGATCGCATTGATGTTACTTCCAGGTGTCCAGTACTACACCGGGCAAGTATTAGATATGCAGGCACTGTGCCAAACTGCACGCGATGCAGGTGCGAAAATTGGGCTGGATCTCGCGCATGCGATCGGCAACGTCGAGTTGTCGCTGCATGATTGGGCACCTGATTTCGCCGCTTGGTGTACTTATAAATACCTAAACAGCGGACCTGGTGCGATTGCTGGCGCGTTTGTCCACGAAAAGCACTGCAACGATGAGGCGGCAGATCATTTGATGGGATGGTGGGGCCATGAGGAGGCGAGTCGCTTCAAAATGGCCAACCAATTCGTCGCCGCTCACGGTGCAGAACGTTGGCAACTCAGCAACCCACCCATTCTGTCGCTCGCACCTGTGGTCGCGTCACTCGAACTATTTAGCGAAATCGGTATGGCAGCGTTAACCTGCAAGTCCCGCAAGCAGATCGAGTTTCTGACTGCTTTGCTTGAAACTCACTTCGCAGGCCGAATTAAATCCATAACGCCGGCGGCTGCATCCGGTTGTCAACTCTCGTTGGTCGTATCCGACCAAAATTTGCACGCCAGAAGTGTGTTTGAAGCATTGGAGAAGAGAAACGTTATTGGCGATTGGCGTGAACCCAATGTCATTCGTATTGCACCCGCACCGCTATACAATAGCTTCCGGGACATTCACGAGTTCGTTGTTCGCCTCGCCGATTCAATGGCGCCGGGCAAGCGTTAATCCAGCGATCTCGCATTATCGCGCAAAACAGCCACTCTGTTTCGCACTGCGCGCACCACCGGGCAATGCAATTGTCCGATCATTTTCGATTTAACGGATGGGAAAAATAATGCGAAGTATTACAAGAATAATGGCGATCATGTTGCTTGGATTGATGACCTTCGGCTGCAGCCAGGAAGAAGTTAGCCAAGGCATGGAAGATGCCGCTGACACGATCGACAGTGCCGCGCGAGAAATGGGTAAAGTCGCAGACGACGCAATGGATGGTGCGGCGGACGCAGCAAGCGGCGCGATGGAGTCTGCCGAAGGGACAATAAATGATGCCATGGACGCTGGCAGTGAAATGGCGAACGACGCCATGGAGTCTGCTGAAGGTGCAATGGAAGACGCAATGGACGCTGGTGGCGAAATGATAAACGACGCCGAAGATGCAATGGAAGACGTGACCAACAAAGCCAAAGATGTCATGAACAACTAACTTTTGCCGCAGTTGATAGACCCTAAAGGGGAGCGATTGGCTCCCCTTTTTAGTTCACAAACGCTCCAGCGTCTCGATACGAAAACCAAATTCCTGCTGATCTGTTACCGGGAAATCTTCGCTCTCAATCGTCGACCAACTTTTCGTATCCAGCGTCGGAAAAAAAGTGTCCCCCTCG
>Ga0209403_10000391_pt1 | contig 66336 bp, 67 predicted proteins | sample ArcticOcean_MG_C_8_FD_187440 | JGI IMG/M metagenome (GOLD analysis project Ga0209403, IMG submission 187440) | Marine microbial communities from western Arctic Ocean - ArcticOcean_MG_CB11_86 (SPAdes) (version 2) | ecosystem: Environmental > Aquatic > Marine > Oceanic | place: Arctic Ocean... | reverse complement strand
ACTAAACAAATTAAATTATGACAACAAAAGAAATTTGCAAGTACTATGGTCAACACTATGACAATGTCAAACACATGACCCAGTATTTAAAAAGATTAACAGAACAATATATAAAAGAATTAAATAAATAAAATCATGAAAACAAAAACACCATTGTTAAGAATCACCCTCGCAGCTTGTCTGTTGGCCCTAGCGGCCTGCGGTGAGCCGGAACAACAAGCCTCAGCTCAAGCTGAGCCAGTTGTTTCCGATGCCCCAGGTATCAGCGCCGATCAGAATGATATCGGAGGCATCGTCACCAGTAGCGACGGTCCTGAAGCCGGGGTATGGGTCATCGCCGAAACTGACGATTTGGCCACTCTCTATTCAAAAACCGTAGTAACCGACGCCGACGGGCGCTACCTGATCCCCGACCTGCCTGCGGCACAGTATGACATTTGGGTGCGGGGTTACGGCCTGGTCGATTCGGAGAAGGTCAACGCTGCTCCCGGTCAATCCCTGGATCTGAACGCGGTGATCGCCCCCGATGCCGCGGCGGCCGCGGCCTATTACCCTGCCGGCAACTGGTACTCGCTGCTGGAGATTCCGGCCAAGAGCGAGTTTCCCGGTACCGGTCCGGACGGTAATGGCATTTCTCCCAATATTCACAACCAAGCCGACTTTGTCCGGCGCGTGACCAGCGGCGGCTGCGGGGCCTGTCACCAGTTGGGCAACGCCGCAATCCGCAATATCCCTAACTTATTCAGCGGCTACGATACGTCAATCGAAGCCTGGAATCGTCGCGTCAGATCGGGTCAGGCCGGCGGCTCCATGATCGGGTCCCTGGCCGGCATGGGTGATCAGCGAGCGCTGCAGATGTATGCCGACTGGACCGACCGGATTGCGGCCGGTGAATTGCCGCCGGTACCAGAACGGCCGTCTGGACTAGAGCGCAACGTGGTCATTACACAGTGGGACTGGGCGGATCCCACCGCTTATCTGCACGATGTTGTCTCTACTGACCGCCGCGATCCAACTGTGAATGGCTACGGCAAGCTCTATGGTGCCCTGGAAAACAGCGCCGATTATCTGCCGGTGCTGGATCCTCAAACCAATGAAATTTCTCGGGTGCCGGTGTTCCCGGAAGATCTGAATTACAATCCGGAGCCGGCTCCTAACATGGAGGAATCACCCTATTGGGGCGACGAGCTCATCTGGGATGCCTCCACTACGGTACACAATCCGATGCTGGATCAGGATGGCAGAGTCTGGATCACTGCCCGGGCACGGGCCCCGGGAGATGTACCGGCGTTCTGCCAGGAAGGCTCCGATCACCCCTCCGCACAAGTGTTCCCTCTAGGGCGCTCCGGACGCCATCTCGGTGTCTATGATCCAGAGACGGAAGTGTATACGCCGATCAATACCTGTTTCAGTACCCATCACCTGATGTTTGCCGAGGATGCAGACAACACCCTGTGGACTAGCGGCGGTGGCAGGGTGATCGGCTGGTTCAATACCCGCCAATTCCTGGAAACAGGCGATGCGGTGGCGGCCCAGGGCTGGACACCATTCATTCTGGATACCAACGGGAACGGGCGGCGGGATGCCGATTACGTGGAGCCGGACCAAGCGGTCGATCCGTCACGGGACAAACGCATCAACTCCGGCTATTACGCCGTGTCACCAGCGCCGGATGGGTCTATATGGGGCTCCAACCTCAGCTATCCCGGTGCCGTGGTGCGACTGATGCCCGGTGACGACCCCAGCGTTACCGCCCTCACCGAATATTATGAACTGCCACTCGATGCCAACGGCGATCCGATCGAGGGTTTCTCGCCCCGCGGTATGGATGTCGATCGCAACGGCGTCGCCTGGGTAGCTCTGGCCAGTGGTCATATGGCGAGCTTCGACCGCTCCCTCTGCCAGGGTCCGCTGAACGGCCCGCTGGCGACCGGTCAGCACTGCCCGGAAGGCTGGACCTTCTATGCCGAGCCACTGCCCCAGTTCAAGAATATCGATACGCCGGGTAGCTCCGAAGGCAGCTATTACACCTGGGTGGATCAGTTCGATACCTTCGGGTTGGGTGCAAACACGCCGATCAATACCGGCAATCAATCCGGCGCGCTGTTAGCGCTTAATGACGGCGAGTGGGTTCGCCTGCGGGTGCCTTATCCCCTGGGTTTCTACACCAAGTGGATCGATGGTCGTATCGATGACCCGGGTGCTGGCTGGAAAGGTCGTGGTTTGTGGACAACCTTCAGCAGCAGGGCACCTTTTCATATGGAGACCGGTGCCGGGACATCGAGCAAGGTCTACCATTTTCAGATGCGGCCTGACCCTTTAGCTAATTAGGAAAAAAGAGGTCTGTTCCTCTTTTTCCATCCCTGACTTTACTGGAGCCCACCATGAGAAAAATCGAACTAATACTCCTTACCTGCGCAAGCTTACTGATTGCGCAAATAGCTAGCGCCGCCGACATTCCCTGGGCAACGAGCCCCGAAGCAGTAGGGATGTCTTCTAGCCGACTGGAACAGATTAACATTGTCATCCAGCGGCACATCGATGCGGGCGATATTCAAGGTGCCGTGACGGCAGTCGCTCGTCGCGGCAAGCTGGTGCATTTCCAGGCCCATGGTTTGATGGACATAGAAAATCAGCGGCCAATGCAGGAAGACTCCATCTTTATCATGATGAGTTCCAGTAAGCCGGTGTTGGGTGTCGCTGCCATGATGATGATTGAGGAAGGATTAATCCGACCGGAAGATCCGGTGTCCATGTACCTGCCAGTATTCGCAGAGTTGCAAGTGGCTGTACTCAAGGAGCCGGTTGATGAAAACATCAGCCCCAGGCGTATCGACCGAGATAATATTCCAGAACACCGTTTAGTCCCTGCGCGTCGGGAAATCACCATTCACGATTTACTGACCCATACTGCCGGGCTCGCTACCGGGGGGCTGGGCTCGATGCTAGCAACGCAGGCACCTTTCCCCCTGCCAGCGGGGAGAACATTAGCAACCGAAATGGCTCGCTATACGACCGGGGCACTCGATTTTCAGCCTGGTGATCGTTGGGCCTATAGCGGTTTGGTCGGCTTGGATGTCGTGGCTCACATCATCGAAATCGTCTCCGGGCAACCTTATGACGAATTCATTGAGGAACGCATCTTCGAACCATTGGATATGCATAATACCTGGTTCAATGTGCCGCCCGAATACAGCGATCGTCGTGTGGTTATTAAAGATCGCGACATGTCTCCGTTTTTTGACCAACCCACCAATTACTTCTCCGCGTCTGCCGGGCTTAACAGCACTGCTGAGGACTATCTAAAATTTGAGCAGATGCTGGTGAACGGCGGCGAACTCTTCGGTAACCGGATTCTTAGTCCGCGCAGCATTAGATTAATGGGCAGCGATCAAACTGGTGGTCTGTATGAGGGTATTGGTCGAGTTCAGGATGGCCTGGGTTTTGGCTACTCGGTGTATGTTACGGTGGATCCCATTGCTGCTGGAGCACGGCGTAGCGCGGGTGCTTTCGGTTGGATGGGCGCCTTCGGCACCCGCACCTGGACCGATCCAGAAGAAGAGTTGACCGGAGTGCTGTTACTGCAGCAGCCCCATGGACGCACTCAATATGATTTCGAAAACGCGATTCAGCAGGCGATTATTGAATAGAGGGTAAATAGGGGACACTAATAGTTTAGGGTCTTAGGAAGCAGATCGCATGCTAACATGCATCTGAGCCTATGATTGCCGGTACAAACCGTTACTACAAATATTCAAAAACCAGTGAAGCCAAATTTCGCCAATTACTGAAGGCCTTCGCTATGGATTTCTCAGCTTCTGATACGGCCAGACTCACTGGTTTAAGCGTCCGATCAACCAATTCAATCTTTCTCAAAATTCGCGCTCGTATTGCCCGATATTGCGAAATCCATTCTCCGGGGAAGTTGAAATGGATGAATCCTATTTTGGCCCAACTCGAATTAGAGGCAAGCGGGGCCGTGGTGCTGGTGGCAAAACCATTGTATTTGGCATAATTAAACGCAATGGATCTGTCTTTACTGAAATCGTACCAGATGCCAAGAAACGCTCTCTTTTACCGGTAATTCGCGGCCGGGTAAGTCTCGACACATAAGGTAGATGATTCGAAGCGAGTTACTCTATTCAGCCTCAAATCGTGAAATGTCAGGGCGGGACCATGCCGCGACCAACGGACTCCGGGGATTTATAGTCCGTTGATCCTGGAAAATAGTCCGCCGCTCCAACCTCTATAAGTGACTGATTTATAAATGTATTATTGATGCGCAAGGACTTGGACTTTGGACAAACGGATTATGAGTCCGCTACTCTACCCGGTTAAGTCATATGCCTCAGCAGTTTATCTTGTCAGTATCATATTAAGGGCTGTTGTTTTACTAGAGTATAACTTGATAAATAGTTATACTCTTGTATAACTTAATATTCGCAGGAGTGAGTTCAATGAGCACTATAGCAATTCGTAAATCAGGGGGAGCTAATATAATTAGCATCCCTAAAGCAATTACAGACTCATTGGGTTTGCAGGTTGGCTCAAGCTTAGATTTGTCCATTAAGGACAACAAGATTGTTCTAACGCCAGTGGCGATAAAGTACACCCTCGAGTCTCTTCTCGAGGGCAGTTCTAGAGAGAACTTTGCTCTGGATGCTGAAGGCGAAGAATGGGTCGGTGCAAAGTCAGTCGGTAAGGAAATATAATGTACATTCCAGATCAGGGTGATATCGTCTCTTTGGATTTTGATCCGAGTACGGGTAAAGAAATTATGAAGCGCCGGCCAGCTTTTGTTCTTTCCAAAAGGATGTTTAATGATACCACCGGCTTTGCTGTGGTGGCTCCAATTACCAGTACTAAACAAAGCATGAAGCTATGTGTAGAACTGCCGGATGACTTTTCTACTGCTGGCACTGTACTTATTCACCAATTAAAGTCGGTGGATTTTACCGCTAGAAATATTGAATTCGTTGAAAGTGTTCCAGCGCCAATTTGCACGAAAGCCATTCAATTTGCCGCATTGATTGTGAGCTAGGAATGGATTTATAGAGTAACGGGTCTTTAAGGGTGTTAAATTGCATCCAAAAGTGAGCCATTAACCCCGCATATTTGCATTGAATATTGACTCACAAGCAATGGCGCTAGACCCCGGACCTACCCAATTTGGCCGGGTCAATTAATTCTGCAATTCCTGGGTCAATTTTCAGTGCAATTCAACACCTCCGTCCCCGATAAAGCCATTACGGTTTTCTGAACTTCAGGGTAAACCGATCAGTACTGCCGCGCACGCCTGCGGTGCCGACTTCCTGAGATAAATCGTCTTCTTCAGGATGGTAGTGCATGTCGCTGAAGTCTACAAACTCAAAGCCCACGTCAAGCATTTCCTTAATAATGAGGACCGGATCGAGTCGACGACCCACCGCGCGATTGGTTGGTTGACCGTGACGACGGGTATGATCTACCACGCCATAAATGCCGCCAGCCCTGAGTGAATTAAATACCGCGACATGCAAATTCGCACGGGCTTCCGGGCCTGGATTGTGTAGGTTCCAGAAGGTGAGGACCATGTCGAAGTCGCCGCTCTCAAACGAGAATTCAGGAATACGACCCAGTGCAATGTCGTCGTTAATCGCCGACACACAATCCAAGCCGTCAAGTGACATGACGCCATTCTTGAATGCATTGTTTACGGCCACCGAAACCACCAGTTCACCCCCGTTGTTGCAAAGGGTTGGACCAAGAAACTTCGTCCAGTAGCCGGTGGCGGGGGAAATTTCAAGCACTTTCATGTTGTCTTGAAGTCCAAAGAACTCCAATACCTCACCAGGTTTGCGATTGGCATCGCGCACTACTTCGGCCGCATCCCGAATGCTGCCCTGCAGGTTTCGTTCGATCTTGGCACGAGTCGCCGCCACATCAGCAGCAAAAACTTGGGTGCTGATAAACAGGCTGCTGATTACTATTACTACTTTATTCATGATTGTCTTCTATAGTGGAGTTTAGAGTATGGAACTCTAAATGCTTTCTTCATTGATGTCCACGTGTAATCAGCCCCTTTTAAACTGACGCCAAAAGTAGAGGTCATGCTGCTGCCAGCATTCGTATCGGTGCGCTATGGGTCCAGGGGTTACGGGCCACGGCCAACGGGTTACGACGCACGGACTCCGGGGATTTATATTCCGTTGATCCTGGAAAATAGTCCGCCGCTCTAACTTCTATAAGTGCATCATTTATAAGAATATGGCGTGCCCACTGGGACTTGGGTTTTGGACAAACGAATTATGAGTCCGCTATTCTAATCAGGTGAAATGTAGATTTGTTAAAATCTCTCAAAGCTACTGTGTTTTTACCCTGGCCCTATTTTTATTACTACTCTCCTTGTGCATTAAACTCTTTTACAAATTTACTAACAGTATCTCTTCGTTCCTCCCCCTGAGTCAGGATAGTTGGCACTCTTTAGTAAGCAAAATCTAATAAGATCAGGAGGCGGAAAGTGAGAGATCCATGGCCCGTTATTCGAGCGAGCGTAAGCAATCAATTTTAAAGAAATTATTGCCACCAGTTAACCTGACAGTAGCAGAGGTTGCCAGGCAAGAAGGCATGTCAGTACAAACCCTATATACTTGGCGCGATAAAGCCAAAAGATTGGGGAAGCCCGTGCCAGGAAAGAAGTTATCCACAGAAGACTGGTCGGCAGAGGCGAAATTAGCCACTGTCGTCGAAACCGTAGCGCTGTCTGAGTCTGAACTGAGTCAGTACTGCCGAGAGAAAGGCTTGTACCCTGAACAGGTACAACGATGGAAGCAAGCGTGTTTGCAAGGCTTCCAGAACAGCGAAGCAATAAGTAAAGCGAGTCAGCGGCAATCCAAATCGGATAAAGCCGAGATCAAAATACTGAAGAAAGACCTGAGGCGAAAAGAAAAGGCCTTGGCTGAAACGGCAGCGTTATTGGTGCTGCGAAAAAAGCTCGGAGCGCTCTGGGAAGACAACGAGGAGAGTTAACCTCGCTTACAGAGCGCGAAGAAATTGTAAGTTTAATCCGCGAGGCAAGAGCCAGTGGTGCACGGTTAGGCGTTGCCTGTGAGGAGGCTGAGTTGAGTTTGAGAACATATCGTCGTTGGACTCGTGACGGGAAAGTTCAGGCCGATAAGCGCCCTGATGCCCTACGGCCCGAACCCTCGAATAAGTTGAGTAAGCAGGAACGGCAAGCAATTTTGGATGCCGCCAATGAGCCAAGCTACGCAAACTTGCCACCTTCTCAGATAGTCCCGACACTGCTCGATGGAGGTGTTTACCTTGGATCGGAATCGAGCTTTTACCGTATTTTAAAGGAGCACGAGCAGCTAAATCACCGAGGTCGTAGTCAAGCTCCGAAACGAAGCAATAAGCCTACGACTCATATGGCGTGTGGCCCCAACCAAGTGTGGTCATGGGACATAACGTATTTAGCTTCGACGGTACGAGGCCAGACACCTACCGGACTTGACTTTGTTGTTTGAGTATTATAGTTTTACAAAGTATAAATTCAATGTGATTTAACATGCGTACAATGAACGTAGGTATAACTATAGGCTTTGCTTTGGCCTCAGCAATAATTTTAAGTCCGCCGTCGCTACAGGCATAGGTGCTGGAGGACAACGTAAATCATCTTAAAACTAATCTGACCCTCAATAATATGTTGCACTATTTGTGATTATAAGAAGAGAGTAAAAAAGAGAGTAAAACGTAAAACAAGAGAGTAAAACGTAAAACAAGAGAGTAAAACGTAAAACAACAGCGTAAAACAACAGCGTAAAACAACAGCGTAAAACAACAGCGTAAAATCAAGAGAGGAATTACTAATGCTAACCACCACCCCACCCACCCCACGCAAAAAACTTAGTCTACTTATACATGTAATTATTGCATCTTCGCTCACATTCCCGCTAGGTGCCTATGCCCAGCAAAGCGGCGACGGCGATCAAGCTATTGAGGAAGTCGTCGTCACAGGCTCTCGTATCCGCAGGGACGGCTACGATGCACCGACTCCACTTACAGTCGTTACTGGAGATGTTCTGAGGGACTCCGGGGATACAAGTATCGTCTCCTACCTCCTTACTCTTCCCGCGGTAGCGGGAGCGTGGTCATCGAGCGCGAAGTCAGGCGTCATAGGTCAAGGGATGGCCGGTCTCGAGACCCTGAGTTTGCGCTCTCTGGGTGAGTCCCGTACTCTCGTCCTTCTTGACGGCGAGCGTATGACGGCTTCACACTATCTCGGTTATACCGACGTCGGCACCGTTCCGTCAAACCTAATTTCTCGCGTCGACATCGTTACTGGCGGCGCTTCTGCGGTCTATGGTTCCGATGCTGTCGCGGGTGTCGTGAACTTCGTCCTTAACAAGGAATATACTGGCTTCGAAGTCGAAGTCTCGAGCGGATTCAACTCCTATGGTGATGACAATAACGAAAAAGTGACTGTGACCGCTGGCTTCCCATTTGCGAACGGGCGTGGTCATGTACTCTTATCAGGCGAAACCTATGGCAGCGACGGTATTGACAAGGACGGTGGACGCAATTGGAATAAGACTGGCTGGATTCGGTCTTCAAATCCGGGACATACACCTACGAACGGATTGCCGCAACTCCGCTTCGCCCCAGAGACAGCACTCGCAACTGCCACAGCTGGCGGGCTGATTGTCGCGGGCCCGTTGAAGGGGACCGACTTTGGCGATGGTGGCGTACCGCAGACGTTTGTTTATGGGAACCAGAGAGGATCATTCATGACAGGCGGCGACTGGGAGAAGAACAATCTTCGACTCCAGAACGATATGAAGCCAGCACAGTCCTCTCAGAATGTTTATACGCGCGTGAGCTACGATCTAGCTGACAACTTCAACGTCTACGGACAAGTGCGCTGGAATTCTAATAAGGTGGACAGCTTCAGTTTTCCGATGGTGTTTGCTGGAACCGCCTCAAGGTTTAAGATTCAGCGCGACAATGCATTTCTGCCGTCACAGACTGCAGCTGCGATGGATGCTAACAACCTCACAAGTTTTCCGATTGGGAGCTGGAACTCTGACATGGGCAGAGTTGACAATATCGGCCGCCGTGTCACTACTGAAGCCAGGGTGGGCGCAGAAGGCACGTTCGAATTGGCAGATACAGAATGGGAATGGAGAGCAAGCTATACGCGTGGCGAGACAGACCTTACGGTTCGGAATAAATCCGTTTCGCTCGCCCGTTACCGGCAAACGATTGATGCCGTGGTGGATCCGGCCTCTGGTCACGTGGTTTGTCGATCCGTCCTTGAAGGTGCCAACAATGGTTGTACTCCTTGGAACGCGATGGGAGTTGGCGTAAACGAAGGTAATACGCCGGCACATGTATGGATGATTGGCAACGGCGGATATGCCCAACAAGATGGAATTCTCGAGCTAGAAACGGCTTCTGCGGGTGTTACAGGGGACCCATTTTCAACGTGGGCGGGACCTGTGTCGGTGGCTCTAAGTGCTGAGAGCCGCAGAACCTCCAGCGACGTGCAGACCGACAACTTGTCTTTCCCCTCTACGCGCTCGCTAGGAAATCTTACACCGCTCGTAGGAGAGTTATCAGTGAAAGAGGTGGCGGTTGAGATGATCGTTCCTTTGGCGATTGACCAACCATGGGCGCGGGCGTTGGACCTCAGTCTCGCGTTACGCGGTACGGATTACGAACGATCGGGGGGGGTGACCACTTGGAAGGTTGGTTCTACTTGGCAAATGAACGACTCTATTAAACTTCGAGTCACGAAATCGAAAGATATTCGTGCTCCCAACCTCTTCGAGCTATTCGTCCCAGGCCAAGCAGGTTGCGGTTCCGCTGTCTTATTTGATCCATTCCTTGGGCAGCAGGCGCCTCAAGGGGTGTGCCAGATCACCACTGGCAACCCTCTCTTGGCGCCTGAAATAGCGGATACAACCGGCGTCGGATTCGTGCTCACGCCAAGCTTTCTTCCCGCGCTATCGTTATCCGTCGACTATTGGGAGATCGATATGGTAGACGCGATTCAGGGGGTCTCGTCACAACAGATAATTGACGTCTGCTACCTCGCGAACCAAACGGCGGGCACTTGTAGTGCCATTGAACGGGATGCGGGTGGATTGATCACCAATGTAAATTCAAACCCCATCAATCTGGCGGAGAAGGTTGTCGAAGGCGTCGATGTGGAAAGTAGTTATTCATTGACTGAGAACATCACCCTGCACGGGAATGTCACGTTCTATCTGAAGAATTTTTCAGAATCGATTTTCAACCCCTTCACGGATAGTGTGGGAGAAACTTCTTACTTCGGTGTGCCAGACGTGAAAGCTAATATCTCTGCTACTTATTCGAATGGGCCGTATTCTGGAAGTTTAACTGCGCGTCATATAAGCGATGGTGTCATCAGTAATCGCTACATTGAGTGCACCTCTGGATGCCCCGCTCCCACTTCGGAGCACCCAACAATAGACGTAAACGGCGTTGACGGCCGCACCTATCTGGATGGCAGTCTGAAGTACGAGTTCGGGTTTGGAGACTCCGAGGCTGAGGTGTTTATGGCGGTGAGGAACTTGCTCGATCGCGACCCGCCGAATATGTCGGGTACCTACTTCTACTACATGGGGTTATTCAGTAGTAACTATGACTTTTTCGGCAGAACCTTCCGCGTAGGCCTCCGATTCAAGATATGAGCCTGCTGTTTACTGTCGAAATTTTCGAACCATATTGTTGGTTATGACAAACGAGACAACGATTGTTGGAGTAATGCAGAGCGAGACCCTAGGGCCCTGCGTACTCTGACAATCTTAGTCTTGGGAGTTACCGGAAATGATGTACTGAATAGTTTAGTCGTAGCGACGTTTTTGCCGGAATCGTGTCGATATTATCACCGTACCGGTTCATCAAAAGTAAGCCAGCATTGTCAAATTGATAAACAGATCTAGCAAAAGGAGAAGGTAGTGGTTTCTACTATGCATGTAAATTTTGAGATGCATAAGCGTGCGTTTTTCGCCGTTTTCGCGACGATAATGCTCTCCGTAATTCCATGTTCGCTGGCCATGGCTCAAGAGAATGTGCGACCAAACCGTATGATCGAAGCATTTGAAACCGGGCGACCGGCCATTTCCGGCCTGGACTTCCAGGTTGTCGAGGCTGAACACAAGCCGTTCGTGCTCACCGAAGTTATTGACTCCATCACAGCCGTGCTGGTCAAGAAAAACGAGCAGGGGCAGCCGGTTCTTCCGCCAATCGTTCGTCTGCCTATGGAAGGAGACGAAAACGCTGGCTGGGCGATTAAGGCGGTGCTTGAAAGAGGCGCCATGGGAATCATCATTCCGCAAACCGATACTAGCGACGACGCAATGCGTGCTATTAGACAGATCCGCCCTTGGAATGTAAGAGGCTCCAAGTATCCTTTCCCTGCGGGCCATCGGAGTAGCGGCGGGCCTGCCAACTGGGGTGTCGAGAACCTGTCGAGAGCCGCAGATGACCTTTGGCCTCTAAATCCTGATGGCGAAGTCCTTTTCTTTCCGATGATCGAATCAATGGTCGGCGTGAGTAATCTTGTGGAAATTCTCCATACGCCCGGTGTTAGCGGCATCTTAGTCGGACCGGGAGATCTCACTTCGTCCCTGGGGCTGGCGGGTGGGGCGGGTAATCGTTCGCCAGAAGTTACCGATATTCTTGAAAACATTGGCCAGACCTGCCGTGAGCGAATGAAGTACTGCGGGATGGTCACCAGCAGTGAGGCCGATACGAATAGGTGGATAGATGCTGGCTTCAAGTTCATATGGCGCCTTGACTTGCGGGACGCTACGTCAGGAAACTGGTATGCGACTCAATACAACCGCTAATTTGGTGACAGTTGTCAAAGGTCAGTTTGCGCAAGCGTAACGCAGAAGGCGCAGCGGAGGCCAAATGGTTGTGCTGCTTTACCCCAGTCTCGTATACTTTCTCGAATTGCGAAACTTTCGATACTGACGATTTCACTGCTGGTTGGTGGGGGTCTCCTCCACGCCGCCGAAGTTCGTGAGTCGGTCGACTGACAGCGCTCTTTTCTCGATCAGTACTGTGTGGCTTGCCACAATGATGTTGTTCGCGAAGCTAACTTCACTCTACAATCAATTGCTTTGGATCAGGTTGGCACTCACCTAGAAGAGGTGGGCACCTGGGAAAAAGTAGTCCTTAAACTCCGTGCTAGAGAAATGCCTCCGCCTGGTTTGCCGCGACCAGACGCTCCAGTCTACGATCAACTAGCAACCTGGCTGGCTAGAAACATCACTCGACGCAGCCGCAGCAGCCTCACCAAATCCTGGTCAGCCTCCAATACATAGATTGAACCGAGCTGAATATGTCAATGCTGTTCGAGATTTATTGGATCTGGAGATTGATGGCCGTGAATATCTTCCAGCGGACGATTCCGGTTACGGCTTCGACAATATTGCAAGTGTGCTGACGCTTTCGCCAAGCTTACTTGAGCGCTATATGATAGCAGCTGCGAAAATTTGTTGGTATTTCCGATTTGATTTGGCGGAAACTCCTTCGGCAAAGAGCTTGGGCCTAGTGTAAAGCAACTTGGCCAGCTGCTCCAAACCGGCTTGATCATGCGTAATAGCATCATAGTTGCCTAGATCAAACCACGTGGGCTTAGAAGTTGATGTGCTCATCTTCTTTTCCTGTGGCCTTATCTCTTTGTATAGCGATGCATGGGGTTTGATTACCTAGTCTGAACTACTTTCAAATGTTTCTGTCCCTTCACACTTTCACAGGATTTTTTGCCTGTTGCTGCTTCTTCAATGTGATCGCTCCAAAATTACATCATGGCTCTGCGCTGTTCTAAATACTGAGCGTGGTCATAAGTACCCTTAATCGAAGGAGCATCCAAGTGAGCGAGTGCCACTTCAACTATTACGGGATTGAATTCTTTTTCGTTGAGGATTGTGCTGGCTAAGTGTCGGAGCCCGTGAGAGTGGAGCCTGCCTTTAAAGCCCATTCGCTTTATAGCCATGTTCGCCGATTGTGAGTTCCTTGGCTTTCTCGGATCGATGTCGGACGGGAAAACGTATTCAGCATTTGTTCGATTTCCAGAAATCGGCTTCATAGTTTCGAGTATTTTGATGGCCTGATCGCTTAGCGGGACAAAATGGGATACGTGGGTCTTCTTTTTCCTGGGGTTCTTTCGGCCCTTCATTCTCCAGTGGGGAATTTCCCATAACCGCTTGTCGAAATCTATCTCCTCCCAACGTGTGTCCGCGGCCTCTGCCGGACGAATCATAGTGTGCAGCTGCCACTCAATTAGAAGCTTTGTGATCAGCTTGATACTCGCCGCTTCCAATGTCGTCATGAATGCTGGTAATTCATCAGGGTCTATGGTTTGGAAATTCTCTGATATCTTATCCTTGAAGCCCTTGCGAATACCTGACAATGGATTTGCTTGGATAAACCCAGTGTTGGCTGCAAAAACCATGATTTCATTCAACCAGCGGCATAGTTTCTTTACAGTCTCCATTTTCCCGGCGGCTGCGACAGGAGTAATCACCTTAATGGCTTTCTGGGAGGTGATTTTGTGAACGGGCATCTTGCCCAGGTTGGAAAGAATGTACTTGTTTAAACCGTTGGAAATTTTAAGGAGGTATATCTCTGAGAGATCGTCTTCTTTTACCTTGAGCCACTGTTTCGCAACACTATTCAGCGTATTGGAGTGGGCATCAGCCTCCTTTTGCTCCTCCTCCGATCGATGTTCTCTGGGGTCAATGTCTTGAGCAAGCAGAGAGCGAAAACGGTTTCGCTCGGCTTCGGCATCCGCGACTGATACCTCGGGATAGGCCCCGATGCTGATATTAGAGCGCTGCTTTGTGTAGGGCTTTTGGTAGTTGAATAGCCATAGCTTGGTGCCGCTTGGCTTGACCCGAAGATAAAGCCCCTTGCCGCCGGCCAGGTTATATTCCCTTGGATTATCTCTTAGTCTTGGTTTCGCCTGGCGAACCTGGGTTGCAGAGAGGGGTTTGACGATTTTGGGCATTCAGACACCTCACAATCACGCAGGGGCTTTACTACTATTTCGTTCAGGAGAAGCCTGCGCGGTCAAATGTTCTCCGCGTACGGGCTCTTAGAGCGTCTTGAGAGGTTTGTTCACTTGCACGCGATGTTACAAACAGTGTTACATAAATTCTTAGATGGAGAAAGACGAGTGTAGACAAGTATAGACTATAAAATAGGGGTTTCTGTCGTGATTTCGAGGAAGAAGAGACAGTCTTGGACGGCTAGAGACTAAGATTTGGTACCAGCGGGCGGACTTGAACCGCCACTCCCGTGAAGGAACCGGATTTTGAATCCGGCGTGTCTACCAATTTCACCGCACTGGCATAGAGGGTTTACTTCCATGGATTTTCTGCTGCTTTCCCCTTGCCCGGAAAGCGGGCCACATCGGTACTGAAAACGAAAAGTCGATGCGGCTTCAGAAGGGCGGTCATTATAGCAGCTAGGTTTGATCCTGCAATGCGCAGGCGGCCCCCGTCGACCATGCTTTATGGCAGCTTTAATCTCTTGGCCTTTTTGGTTAGTCTTCCAGTCTCGCGCCGCCGCCCTGATCTAATCTGAGTAATGCCATGCACCGCAGTGATTTTAACTATCAATTACCGGAAGAGTTGATTGCTCACTATCCGGTACCGAAGCGCAGTAATAGCCGATTGCTGTGCCTGAATGCAGACAGCGGTGCCACCGAACACAGGATATTTAACAGCTTCGTCGACCTGCTGCATGCGGATGATTTGCTGGTGTTTAACGATACCCGCGTGATCCCCGCTCGATTGTACGGGCACAAACAGTCTGGCGGCAAAATCGAGGTGCTAATAGAGCGTTTGCAGCCAGACAATCAACTGCTGGCGCAGATTCGAGCCAGCAAATCTCCAAAACCGGGAACTAGGCTGATCTTCGATGCAGCCGGCAATGCCAGCGACGCCCAGGTGCAGGCAGTTACTGCCGAAGTAAGTGGTCGGCATGGGGATTTTTTTGTTCTGCAATTTGCGCCAGAGTTGGATCTACATGCCGTGTTGCAGAATATCGGGCATATACCCCTACCACCTTATATCAAGCGCGAAGATCAGGGTTCAGACGCTGAGCGTTATCAAACCGTGTATGCCCGTAACGAGGGAGCGGTGGCGGCGCCTACCGCCGGGCTGCATTTCGATGCCGAGTTGTTTGCCGCGATTGCTGCTAGGGGTATCGATACGGCTTTTCTCACGCTGCACGTTGGTGCCGGCACCTTTCAACCAGTGCGTGTGGACAATGTACTGGAACATCGAATGCACAAGGAGAGCGTAGAAATCGGGACACTGGTTTGCGACCAGGTGAATAACTGTAAGGCCAGGGGCGGGCGCGTGATAGCGGTTGGGACGACGACGGTTAGAAGTCTGGAGTCGGCAGTGCGGAATGGAAAACTTCTGCCTTTCGCGGCCGAGACAGATATTTTTATTTATCCCGGATATGAATTTCAGCTCGTCGACGCCATGATAACGAATTTTCATCTGCCCGAATCTACCCTGCTGATGTTGGTTAGCGCATTCTGTAGTCAAAAAATGCTACTTGATGCCTACCAGTTGGCGATAGCTAACAAATATCGATTCTACAGCTATGGCGATGCGATGTTCGTGTACAGAGATCAGGGCCTGGATAGCTCCCAGGAATAGTACAATCCTATCAACTGCAGTCAATGCCCCCGACGTTCTTCGCATCGTTTGCGGTGACTGGAGAGGCCCTCGGCCATCTCTCCCCCGGCCATAATCTCTGTTATACTTCGCGGCCCGGAATAGCATCAGCTCGCCGGCGCAGGGCTTGCTGAATTCCAGAGTTAAACCAAGAGCTAAGCTAAGAATTAAACCGACTAATAGAAGGATTGGACGATACCATGAAAGCACCAGTACGAGTCGCAGTCACCGGAGCAGCAGGACAAATTGCCTATTCATTGTTGTTTAGAATCGCCGCTGGCGAAATGCTAGGCGCAGACCAGCCCATCATTCTGCAATTGCTTGAAATCACGCCGGCGCTGGATGCCCTGAGCGGTGCTGTCATGGAGATGGAGGATTGCGCATTCCCACTGGTAGCAGGAATAGTCCAGACCGATGACCCTGACGTCGCCTTCAAAGATGCGGACTACTGCCTGTTGGTGGGTGCGCGGCCGCGTGGGCCCGGCATGGAGCGTAAGGATTTATTGGAGGCGAACGCGCAGATCTTCTCGCTGCAGGGTAAGGCTATCAATGATAATGCCAGTGCTGATGTCAGGGTGCTGGTAGTTGGAAATCCCGCCAATACCAACGCGCTCATAGCTTACCGCAACACGCCAGATCTGAATCCTGGTCAATTTACTGCCATGACGCGACTGGATCACAATCGTGCCATCGCCCAATTGGCGGAGAAGACCGGTAAACACAGCACCGAAGTGGACGGCTTGATTATTTGGGGCAACCACTCCGCAACGCAATACCCGGACGTCCACCATTGCAGCGTCGCCGGCGAAAAAGCGACCGACCTTGTGGACCAGGCCTGGATAGCTGACGAATTCATACCCACCGTGCAACAACGGGGTGCCGCCATTATCAAGGCTCGTGGCCTGTCCAGTGCGGCATCGGCCGCCAACGCCGCCATAGAGCACATGCGTGATTGGGCCCTTGGCACCGATTCCAGCATTGTCAGCATGGGGGTACACAGCGATGGCAGCTACGGCATCGATGAGGGTTTGATATTCTCTTATCCCGTTACCTGCGAAAACGGCAATTACACTATTGTTCAGGGCCTGGACATTAATGATTTTAGTCAGGGCTTGATTGACAAGACCGAGACTGAATTGCGAGAGGAGCGGGACGCGGTAGCGGATCTGCTGCCCTGATGCGGACCGATTCGTCTGTGGGTCGACCTGGGTTCCCTAAACTCAATGAATCTGAAATCACTTAACCTGGCAAAAATTCAGCAATTCTGGATTTTCCAGCTCGTTGGCTGGTCGGTCTGGGTTCTAATGTTGGTTCTGCGCGATCTCATCTTTGTTCCACCGGAGTATATTTTTTCCCGGGCTCTGGTATTCGGTTTTAGTGCCATCACTGCGATAGGCGTTACAGCGGGGCTCCGCTCCGATGCCTGTACCGCCTGGTATGGGAGCAGGGTTTCGTGTTCCGGTTTCTGGTTGCCTGGTTTGGATCATTTGCTGCTGCATTGCTCTGGCAACCCGTTCAAAACTACATCGCGCTGCTGCCTTACGGTGAAATACTTGATTTAAGCAATGCCAGTGCGAGGGATCTTCTGGACGGTTTGCTCAGTCGATCCTTCCCCCTGTTGCTGTTGTGGAGCGGTCTTTATTTTCTGATCAAGTACTATCGATTGTTGCAGGAAGAGAAGGAAAAGAGCCTGCGTTCGGAGGCGCTGGCGCATGAAGCACAGTTGTTAATGTTGCGCTATCAGCTTAACCCACACTTTCTGTTTAACACCTTGAATGCTATTTCTACGCTGGTACTTTCGAAGGCTACTGAGCAAGCCAATGAAATGATTACCAAGCTGAGCAAGTTTCTACGCTACTCACTGGATCATTCGCCGTTGGATAAAGTAAGTCTGGCGCATGAGTTGGAGACATCGCGGCTATACCTGGATATTGAAAAGGTGCGTTTCGCGGAAAGACTGATTCTGAATTTTGAAATTGAAAAAGACGTAGAGCAGGCTATGGTGCCCACTATGTTGTTGCAGCCAATTATCGAGAACTCTATCAAGCACGGAGTCTCCAAGTCTGAAGCGGGCGGAACCATTACCATTTCGGCAAAGCGTGTTGACGCTGAGTTGGTGTTAGAAGTGAAAGATGATGGTCCCGGTCTGGTTAATGGACAAGAGCCGGGAGCGGCGTTCGATTTGTCTGCAGGAGTGGGCGTGAGTAATATTAGAAATCGCCTGCAGGGCATATACGGTGATGCCCATAGTCTGACGTTTTCAAATGCACAGCCCAGTGGACTGGTTGTGAGAGTAATAATTCCCTATGACACAAAATGATCAGCAACAACTAACGGCGATCGTTGTCGATGATGAAGACCCGGCCCGACAAGGGTTGGAGCTGCGCCTGCAAGAATTTCCGCAGGTGTCCGTCGTGCAAAGCTGCAAGCACGGTCGGGAGGCGATTGCCGCCATTATCGAGCATGAGCCGGACATTGTGTTTCTCGATATATAGATGCCAGGTATGACCGGCTTCGAAATGATTCAGGCGCTGCAGGCGGATATTATGCCGATGGTAATATTCGTCACCGCCTATGACGCCTTCCCCGTAGATGCGTTCAAAATTCATGCTGTAGATTATTTGTTGAAACCCGTTGAGCAGGCACGACTGAAAGAAGCCATCGCCAAGGCGCAGCAGCAAAAATCTATAAGCGAGGAGAAGCATCGGTTGATGGATCTGGTGGTAAGTCTGACCGGCAAATCCCCTGCCGCCATTGGTGAGATGCTGGAAGCTGACGACGATGCGGCTGAGCACGCTGATCGCCTGGCGATCAAGGACGGCTCATCGATTACCTTTGTGCCGATTAAAGATATCGACTGGGTCGATGCGGCGGGAGACTACATGTGTGTCCATGTCGCGGGCGTAACTCACATCATGCGGACGACCATGAAAGAATTGGAATCCAAACTTGATCCATCGATCTTTCAGCGGGTGCACCGGTCAACCATTGTCAACTTGCGGCGGGTGGAGAAGGTATCCTCACACATCAATGGTGAGTTTCATCTGACGCTGAGTTGTGGTTCCTCGCTGAAAATGAGTCGATCTTATAAAGAGAAAGTGAAGCATTTTTTCTAGTCGCCGACGACCAGGTGCATGCAGCCACCCATGGCTGTGCTTACTTAGTGGCGCTCTAAAGCGCGATCCAGGAATTCAAGCCGATCCTGGCCCCAAAAAAGCTCGTTGTTATAGAGATAACTGGGGGCGCCAAAAACGCCCACTTTGACAGCCTCTTCGCTGTCGGCAGCCCTGGTTTGCAGGGTCTTATCTACATCAATTAGCAATTCTGTTGCGTCCAGCGCGTTTTCGGTGGCGATAGCCTGCAGGGTTTGTGTGTCACTGATATCCCTATCCTCCTCCCAGCAGGCGCGCAAGCAGGCTCCTGCCAAACGCAGCGCTGCGTCTGGTTTTTGCTGTTGCCGCAGTCGGATTAGCATCGCCGCCGCCAATTTATCGCTGACCGGAAAGTATTTTGGCTCCAGAGTCAGTGGCATATTAAGCTGGTCGCGCCAACGCTGCAGTTCCTGCATGCGATAAGCCTGGCGCTGGGGAGAGCGTTTAGGCAAAGGTATGCCGCCGGTGCTTGGGAATATGACGCCAAAATCGACAGGCCAGAGCCTAATCTCGGCCTGGTGTCGGTTGGCGATTTCCAGCAGGCGCTGGTGCCCAAGATAAGACCAGGGCGATATCAGGGAAAGATAGTAATTAATTGTCTTGTTCAAGGCGGTATCCAATAAGTGGTGTAGGGGGCTGGAACCCAGGAATTAGTTGTGAAGGTGATTAAGCGGTAATTCTGTGGTGTTGAGTACTTCCCGCAGCATGAAACTGGAATGCACGCCGGTCACCCCTTCAATTCGAGTGATCTTGTTGAGCAGGAATTCCTGGTAGCACTCCATGTCAGGCACCACGACCTTTAGTTGGTAATCGGCAGACTGACCTGTAATCAACAGGCATTCGATGACTTCGGGAAAGCTCCGCACTTTTGCCTCGAAAATTTCGAAGCGGTCGGGTGTGTGTCTATCCATACTGATTTGAATCAGCGCCGTCAATTTGAGATCGAGTTTAGAGGCGTTGAGCAGCGTTACCTGCTTGCTGATGATGCCTGCATCTTCGAGTTGCTTCACCCGCCGCGCGCAGGGGGAGGTTGAGAGCCCAATCTTGTCGGCCAGCTGCAGGTTGGTAATGCTGCCATCGCGCTGTAGCTCTTGCAAAATGCGCTTATTCAGTTTATCCAGTTGCATTGCCCGGGTCCATTAAAAGTGAAGGTTTCTTATCATATTCAATTTACTGGCATAAATACACAATTAAATAGTTAAAAATAGATAATATAGCTACAGTAAAGCGGTATTAGTAGAATATATGAGTAGAATAACCTCTAAATATCACCTATTCTGTGCACTCTCACGCAGAGTCCCGGGTCACAAGCCTGAAGACTGCTTTAGAAGCCTCAAGAGGGTTTGGAGAGATAGACACAGACCGGGCAGGGAAGCCGCAATCAGCAACTTAAAGGTTGTTTGAACTCAGTCGGGCCAGCGCCGCTAGCTGATTTCAACAATGAGTATTAATTAGAGGTTCGAACCGCCATGTTTGATCATGGAAAGTACACGCCATTCCAGGCTATCGATATTAAAGACAGAACCTGGCCAGATCAGCTTATTACCGGCGCACCCACCTGGTGCAGTGTCGATTTGCGTGATGGTAATCAAGCCTTGATCGAACCCATGTCGGTAGGCCAGAAGAAGAAAATGTTTGCACTGTTGGTAGATGTGGGTTTTAAGGAGATCGAAGTCGGTTTCCCCGCTGCCTCGCAGCCAGACTTCGATTTCGTCCGTGGGCTCATTAAAGAAGACAAGGTGCCCGCTGATGTCACTATCCAGGTGCTTACCCAGGCTCGCCCTGAGCTGATCCAGCGTAGTTTCGAGTCACTTAAAGGCGCCAGAAGAGCCATCATGCACGTGTACAACTCTACCTCTGTGGTGCAGCGTGAAAAAGTTTTCAAGACCGATAAAGCCGGCATCATTGCCATTGCCGTGGCAGGGGCCGAAGAAGTGAAACGCTGTGCGGCACTGGCACCGGAAACAGAGTGGGTTTTTCAATATTCTCCAGAAAGTTTTACCGGCACTGAAATAGATTTCGCGGTGGAAGTCTGCGATGCGGTTACTGCTGTGTGGAATCCTACACCGGACAATCCGGTTATTATCAACCTGCCCTCCACAGTGGAGATGGCAACCCCGAATATTTATGCCGACCAGATCGAAATGTTCTGCCGCAATATCCAACGCCGGGATGCGGTTATTGTCAGCCTGCACACGCACAACGACCGCAGCTGTGCGGTCGGCGCCGCCGAACTGGCGGTGATGGCCGGGGCGCAACGAGTCGAAGGCACCCTGCTGGGTAATGGTGAGCGCACCGGCAATATGGACATCGTGGTAATGGCGATGAATTTGTATAGTCAGGGTATTGATCCTCAGCTGGACCTGCGTGACATGGACAGGATCGTTTCGGTGGTAAGAGAGTGCACCCAGATCGATGTACACCCCCGACAGCCTTATTCCGGTGACCTGGTGTTCACAGCCTTTTCCGGATCACACCAGGATGCAATCAAGAAATGCCTGGATATCTATGAGGAGGGATCGCCCTGGGAGATTGCCTATCTGCCCATCGACCCTCGCGATATAGGCAGAAGCTACCAGGACGTTATTCGGGTTAATAGCCAGTCCGGCAAAGGCGGTGTCGCTTATGTGTTGGCCAACAAATTTGGTTTCGAATTGCCGCGCTGGCTACAGATAGAGTTTAGCCGGGTAGTGCAGGAAGTCACCGAGAAGAGCGGTCAGGAAATACATTCCGATGAGATCTGGAACCTGTTCGATCAGCATTATCTGAATAATAAGAAACTGTTGAGCCTTGAAAATTTTACCATCGAAAAAAATAATGAGCGTGAGACCTTCAATGCCAAGCTCGATTATTTTGGTAGCGAATTACTTATCAACGGTGAAGGCGGCGGCGTACTGGACGCATTTGTAGAAGGTATCAAGCAGGCCATCAATATCGATTTTGAAATTATGGAATACGGCGAGCACGCGCTGGGCCAGGGTGCCGATGCCGAGGCTGTCACCTATATCCAGCTTAAATGTAACGGCCGGCGTTACAGTGGTGTTGCTATTAGCAAAGATATCATCGGCTCTTCCCTCAACGCCTTCATGGGAGCTGCCAGCCAGTTGCTAAGCGAGCAGCGAGCCGCGGCCTGAAGCACGAAACCAATGTCCTGAACAGATCACGCAGCGAGCTGGCTTGATTCGGATTAGTTGCTCACGAGGCGATTTCCAAATTGCTTGGACTGAACCTGTCCAGTAAGCTGCCTGTTCTCTTACCCCTATCTCTCACCCCTGCTCCTATCCAGGGCGTTGGGCTTCTGCTTGCGGCCCTGTTCTGATGCGTCGTTCAGCCTGTTTTGACGCTGCCTCTGAAAATCCTCCCGATTTCTCAATGATCTGTATCAACTTATTGTTAATCTAAATGATAATGATAATGATTTGCATTTATATAATTTCTTGGCTATTCTCACCTCACGCTAAAGTCATTTCCCAAGTAGTTAGCGATATTGAGGAGTAGAAGTGTGTTAAAGAGGGTTATTTATACTGCCGCCGGCGTTCTAGGTGTTTTTGGCAGTACGTCTGGTCTCGCGGTGGAGGCAACACCGACGGTCGAGGAGTTGTGGCAGCTGATACAGACGCAACAGGCCGAGCTCGATCAATTACGACAAGAATTGGACACAAACCGGTCTCAGACCAACGGCGTTGAAATCCAGATGCTGGAAAATAGTGAGCGCATCGAGGCGGTAGGTGAGGTCATCGACAGACCAGGGAGTCTGGGTACGGCCAGTTGGGCCAATAGCACCACCATCGGTGGCTATGGCGAAATGCTCTACAACGATGAAACCAGCAGCGCATCGACCAGGGAGCTAGATATTCAACGCTTCGTGCTGTTTGTAAGCCATGAATTCAACCAGGACCTGCGCTTCTTTTCTGAGCTGGAAATCGAACATTCCTTTATTAGCGACGATGCCCGCGCACCCGGTGCAGTGGAGTTGGAACAGGCCTACCTGGAGTGGGACTACAGCCGTAATCACAGCGTTCTGGCCGGTATGCATCTCGTGCCCATGGGTATCATGAATGAAACCCATGAACCCAATACCTTTTATGGCGTAGAAAGAAATCGCACCGAGTCGCGCATAATTCCAAGCACCTATCGAGTCAACGGAGTCAAGTTTGCCGGCCAGCTTGGATCAGGATTCAGCTATGACCTGGGCATACATGAAGGACTGTTTTACGAGAGTGGTAACGGTGGCGAACTCAGCATCAGGGACTCCCGACAGAGTGGCGCCCGGGCAGAAACAGACAGCCTGGCCTATACCGGCCGCCTCCGCTACACCGGCATACCGGGTCTCGAACTTGGCCTTTCCCTGCAGTATCAAAATGATATGACCCAGGACAACAGCACCCGTGGCAACACCGGCAGGGACGGTGTGTTTGATAGCCTCGATAACCCCATAGACGGGCTGGAAGGCATTCTTACCGAGGCGCATATTGCCTATCGATCGGGTGCCTGGGGATTTAAAGCCTTGGCTGCGCAATGGAATATAGATGACAAGATTGAATCCGTCGCGAATAACGATGGCAGTAACAATGGCCTCGGTCGCGACCGTCAGTATGGTTATTATCTGCAGCCCTCGTTTCAGCTTACCGACAAACTAGGCCTGTTTGCCCGTTACGAGCGTACTGACGAACGCGCAGGCAGCAATTTTGGTGACGCCAGGAATTCCGCAACCAAGCGTAGTTTGCTGGGTATGAATTACTGGCTTACCGACAACGTTGTCATGAAATTTGACTACCAGGTTGAGGATGACGATAAGTCCAGAGACCTGGATGGTTTTAATTTGGGTGTTGGCTGGCAGTTCTAACAGGTCGCTTGCTGCTTGAGTTGGCAGCTGATCTGTTAACGCAGGAATAAGATGTAAATAGGTAGGAAATAGGGAGTTAAGAGCAAACAGATGAACACGAGAATCAAGCCATCATCATTCAAATTACTACTGACATTGTTGGTCACTCTGTCGCTACCGTTGGTGCTGGCGAGTGACGACTCCATCGCGCCGGAGGAATTTCTCGGCCGCGTGTTTGCTGGCAATTTGCCCGCTAGTAATACGGTCTGGATCAGCGGAGACAAGAAGGAAATCGTCGAGAGCATTTTAGGGCACCGGCCAGATTTCTTGCGCGTACGTTACTGGGGTGACCGCGATCGTTCAGCCTGGATTGTGGATGAAATAGGAAAAACCGAGCCCATTACTATAGGCATAGTCGTCACCGGTAAGCAGATAGAAGAAGTTAAGGTGCTGGCATTCAGGGAGTCCAGGGGCTGGGAGATTAAACACGAATTCTTCACGCGCCAGTTCGATGGTGTTCAGATCAAGGGCAGCCAGCGCCTGAGCAGGTCCATAGATGGTATCAGTGGGGCGACTCTGTCTGTTAAAGCGATGACGAATGTAAGCCGATTAGTGCTTTATCTTGCGGGGTCCGTCACCACGTAGACGTAGCATTGCTGCCATCGAGCTGTATCGAGCAATTATGTGAACAACAGGGCGAGTCGCAACAAAGATTCATCGACAACGAAAAGATTTCGATCGTTGTTGAGCCTCCATCGTCGAATGGGGGTTGTCAGCGCCTTGTTTATTATCCTGCTGAGTTTCTCTGGCCTGATTCTTCATCATAGCTCGCTGTTTGACCTCAATGATCAGTTTATAGATTCTTCAGGGTTGCTGAGTTGGTACGATATCGAAGTGCCGGATATCAGCATTGCCTATCGTGCCGGCCAGCATGGCGTGCAACTGATCGCTGAGTCGATTTATTTTGATAGTGTGCGCTTGCCCGGTAGTTATCCTGACTTGAAAGGTTTGGTTGCGACGGACTTTGGATTCGTTGCTGCTAGCGCTAGCCAGTTGCTACTGCTGACAGACCGTGGTGAAGTTATCGAGGTCTTGGGTCGGGTCAATCGCCTGCCGATGGGAATTCGCCGCATCGGCAGTTCCGGTTCTGGTCAGCTGGTGTTGGAAACTAACGCGGGCCTCTTCGATGCAGACCTCGAACGGTTACGCTGGTCCCAGTCGGTGAGCGCAGAGTCACAACTTGACTGGAGTGAATCGTCAGCAACGGATGAGGAACTGACGAGCCAGGTTCGATCCGACTACGCCGCCTCGCTTATTAGCTGGGAAAGACTGCTACTGGATATTCATAGCGGTCGTGCATTAGGTAGCCTGGGTGTTGTGTTGGTGGACCTAATGGCGCTATTGTTCATGCTTATGGCTGTCAGCGGCGTCTGGATTTGGACGCGACGACGAAATTAATCTGCACCATCGTGGTCTGATATCAAGCAGCTGAGAGATTTTGCGGCGACGTCTGAATTTAAAGCGGGAAGCCAAAATGCTTGCCTGACATATCCTGCCTGGAAGTTTACCCATGATTAATTTTATTCTCGCCGCTTCCATCTCTTCTTTTCTTTCAGGATTGTTTGGTGTGACCTGGGATTCTGTGGATGAGAAAATAGATCGGGAGTACCCTGGTATAGATTTTATTTCCACTGCGCAGTTACACCAGAAGACTCAGGATATGAGCGTCGAATTTCCTGTACTCATCGATGTGCGAAAACCCGATGAGTTCCGGATTAGCCATTTGGCAGGCGCGGTTAATCTGGAAACGGGGGCATCTATTTCAAAGCTGGTTGCAGACAAGGATGCAGCTATAGTTGTTTACTGTTCGGTCGGTTATCGTTCCGCCGGAGTGGCGGCTGAACTCGAAGATCTGGGCTATTCAAATGTGCAAAACCTGCGGCACTCCCTGTTCGAATGGGCTAACAATGATTACCCCATGGTAGATGCTGTCGGCGACACTGAAAACGTGCATCCATTTAATCGAGTGTGGGGTGTTTTGGTCGAAAAATCGCGCCATTTATACCCTTCCAGATAGCTATCTATACCCTTTCAGGTGGCTATCTATACCCTTCCAGGCAGCTCTCTATACCCTTTCAGGAATTTGGGACCCGCTCCAAACTATTCTCTTTTTACTTGCGACTAATTCTGTAATGCCAGTATTCTGTTTGCTGGTGTATTGCAGTTGTCCTCGTCTTGTTGGCTAGCAGCTTGTTGAAAAGCTTTCAGGTGAGTGCGAGGCAAGGCAAAATTTAGCGAAAAAGCGGAGGTTACACGTCGTAAATGAGCATTTTGAGCTGGATTTTAACGCAGTATCGTGCCGGCTGAGTGCTTTTCAACAGCCTGCTAGGGGAGGCGGCGGGATAAGGACCCCATGAGTCTTATTAACGAGGACGAAGCATTAATAGCAGCAGCTCTTAACGGGTCGGCCTACGCATGGGAAAAATTGGTGAAGCGTTATGAGGGCAAGATATATAACCAGGGATTGCGGCTGACCGGAAATCCGACCGACGCCATGGATTTGATGCAGGAAGTCTTTCTTGGCGTTTATCGAAATTTGCATCGTTTTCGCGGAGATGCGAAGTTCAGTAGCTGGATTTTTCGTATCGCCCACAACAAGGCTATAGATTTAAATCGCCGCAAACGCCTGTTATCGAATCAGACCAGTTCTTTGGATCAAGACGAATTCTCTGGTTTTGAGGCTCTGGCTAGTGGGGAAAAATTTGAACCAGAAAATCGCTTGAATAAACAGCAACAGAACCGACGAGTTATGAAAATGCTGGCGGAAATACCCATGGATCAGCGCTTGATAGTGGAATTAAAAATATTTCAGTCCCGCACCTTTGATGAAATAGCTCAGATGCAGGATATATCCGTGAACACGGTAAAGACCCGCTTCTATGCGGCACTTAAAAAATTAAAAGTAGTATCGGAGGAAAATTATGTCCTGCCCTAAAACCCAATATCTGTTACAGGAATACTTCTCGGATGAGTTGGCACCACTGACCAGGGAGGAGTTAGACAGGCATCTCGAAACGTGTGAGTTCTGCAATCTCGAACTGGAGTCACTGCTGTTCACTCAAAGCAATTTGCAACAGTGGCAAGATCAAAGAGTGCCACACTGGGATCGCGGCCTGGCTCTATTTAGACAGGACCACAGGGCGCCAAAGCCCAATGCTGGTTTCTGGAGTCCGTGGCAGTGGATTCCCACGGCGGCTTCCTTCGCCATGTTGTGCCTGTTGCTACTGAACGTCAATGTGGTCGCTAATGAAGCTGGCTTTTCACTTGCGTTCGGTTCGCAATCATCGACCCAAGAAGTGACACAGGAATTACAGGCGCAGCTGGACTCCTTACAAGCCTCCCAAAGGGATGAAATGCAACAGCTTGTCATTCGCATGGAGACACGGCAGGACAGCAACAATATTCGCTTGTTACAGGCAGTCATGGATCAGTCGCAGCGTATCACTACAGAAAATTTCGAAACCATGTATACCTACTTCGAGGATCAACGACTTACTGATTTGCAGGATATGCGATCAGCCTATCAGCAGCTTGTTGACAGTGACTATGAAACCATTCGATCGCTGCAGCAGTTGGTGAACTATGTAGGTTATGCGGATGTTGTCAGGTAAGAACCCCTCGAGAGGAATTAACATAATGAAACAAGCATTGATCAAACTGGCTACCACGGTTTCTCTCGTCATCGCAGTGACCGTCTCGGCTGAGGAAATAGTGGTATCAAGCCTGCGCCAGAACATCGATATATTTACAGGTGTGCTGGAGGATGCGCTCGATGTAGCGCAAAGTAAGGGCCTGTTTGGCATCAGTATTGGTGGTATTGATAGCACTTATTTGTACGGTCAGGGAGTGGTCATGGAGGTGCGAACACCACTGGCAAATCGCAGAAATCGTATGAGTCTGTCATTTCTTAGCGCCTCTGTTCAATCCTTGCCAGCACGAGAAAACCCCTTCGCATCGGCGCTACGCCAGAGTGTGCCTGACCTGCAGGAGTCACTGCGCTCAGCCTTGAATACCAGTCAGGCTGAGGCGGCTGATTTCTATGCGGACATGATGGATAGGGTCGCCGCTGTCGATTACTCCATCGCCATTAATTCGGCGATTCGTCAGGCTTCAGAAGCTGCTCGTTCACTGCGGACGATGAATACTATGGACGAAGTCGCCTACGCGGAAATCAGGGCGGAAATGACGGGGCTGCAGGAGCAATTACAGGAGCAAACCGAGCTGTTGCGGCAGGCAGCAGAAGAGGTGCCTCCGGTTTCAATCCAGTCCGATGATGTGGCTGCGGCCGATGTGATGTCAAAAATGCAAGCAAGGCTCGAAGCGTTCACGCTCAAGATTGAGCCCCTGAAACAACAGGCGATCGCCAGGGCCACCGAACTCAAGGCACGTAGTGAAGTGGCGGAGAAGGAATACATTGCCAACTGGGAGGCAGATGTAATCGCGTTCGAAACCAGACTTTATGCTGCCATGTGTGATTATGGCGCAATGCTGCGTGAATTGCCGACACAGCAGAGCATCGCAATCATTCTTACTGGCCTGGGTGAAGACACCGAAGATGGCAGTCATACTGACAAGGTTCACGTCTTCAATAAAGCCGATTTGCTGCAATGTCAGAGCGGCGACATAGACATGGCAGGGTTGCGTCAGCGCTCAGCCCAGTACAGCTACTGAGCTCAAGCTTAAAGCGAGGCTAAAAAGGGGCGCCAGTTATATTGACGTCCGCCGGCGCAAAGTCTTTGGCGATATCGTCATATTGATAGAGCCTTGTTATCAATAAAAGGACACCTGGAACATCGAGTAGTTCGAAATCATCAAAAATCAGCTTCCTGCGGATTCGTTCGCGAGTAGTGAAGACGTCACCGAATGTATCAAAATTCAGAAAACTAAAGCTCTCGTCTTCAACTCCCCATTCGCTGGATATCACTTCCTGACCGATACCACCATCGAGACGCGAAAAGGGATAAAACCAGCGACCACCGCTGTAGCCCAATTCAACGGTGATGACCTGCCCGTCCGGGTAGTACCAACTGACATCGAAGGCACGAAAATAATTTGTTGCAAGCTCACCGTTAGGCCAGAACACCGCTTGATCGCCATGCATCCAGTGGTGGGCCATTATCCGGCCATTGGGGTAGTAGATTGTGGTGTCTTTGCCGGGTTCGGCAAAGACCACTTGTCCATCCGGGTAGTACCAGGCAGTGTGATAGAGGTCTGTGGAAACCAGGCCGCCGTTGCGGTAGTAGCTATTGCCTCGGGTGTCGGCTGTAAGAATAACTGGCTGACAAACCAGACGATTTAGTTCGGCAAGCGCATCTTCCATGGCGTAGAGTTCGTGCAGGTCATCGTAGTCCGTTGGTATCAAGATATTGAGAGATACCATCTTACCCATAAACTCAATGGTTGCGCAGGCACTGCCGACGTTAGCGGACCCAGTGCCAGCGAACAAACCTGGAGCCAGGCAGAGCAAGCCAGCTAATGCAACAATTTGAACACGGCTCATGATATTTCTCCCCTGCCATAACATTGACAGTAATTCGAATAAAGGGTGTTGAGTGCGGGAAAAGTTTAGCGTTTATTATATGAACGGCTACTTAATGGCAGGCAGAACTGAGGAACCCGGCCAAGACGAAGATTTTGGCTTGGTCGTAACAGGCAATATCTTATAAAACACCTGCTTCAGGTGTGTTGTTGCCAAAGTCGCAACTAGATTCAAAGAGAATTTAGTTGTTCTAGCAGCGTTCGCAGCAGCAAAGTTGATAGCGGGCAAATGCTGTGCAGCCACACGTCGAGCCAGCAGTAAGTCCGAAATAACAATAAGCCGTATTTGGGGAGAAGAAGATGGACTGTCCGAAGTGTAATTCTGACATGCAAGAGCTAAAGATTGAAACTCTGCATGGCAAGGTAGTTATCGATAAATGCAAAAGTTGCAAGGGGTTGTGGTTTGACATTGGGGGGGCAGAACAGCTGAAAAAAGACTGGATGGCAGATTTTGCCGACAGCGGCGATCCGCAAGTGGGTAAAACCTACAATACAGTTCGAGATATCCAATGCCCGCGTTGCGGCAAGCCCATGAAGAAGCTTGACGACAGCAAGCAATCACACCTGGAATATGAAGCCTGTGAAGAACATGGCATGTTTATGGATGCGGGTGAATTCACTGATTACAAACACGAAACACTGCTGGATATTTTCCGCGACCTGGTGGCGTCACTCAGGCGTCGCTAGAAAACTCTGATAATAGCCCTGTATTCAGGACCGCCATCTGGGGTGCGCCCAGATGGCGTTTTTGTATGAGTCGTGCTCCAATGGAGGTGCTTTCCCCAGTGTAGTCCAATACGCAGCAGCATCATGGAAATCCGATCCAATAGACGCATAAAGCGACTTTGCGTCAGCAAGCTCGGCAAGATAGCCCTTGGTTTTCGGATCGATGTTGCCGTAACTCACTTCCATAGCTTCACCGCCGAAGCTGGCGAATGACTCGACCAGGTTTTGTAGCTTGCGTTTGCTGAAGGAATACCGGCCCGGGTGTGCTATTACCGCGATACCCCCGGCATTATTGATAGTGCTTACGGCTTGTTCCAGCGCACACCAGTTAGCCCTTACATAGATGCGGCCTGATTTGCCAAGGTGGGTCTTGAAGGCTTTTTGACGGCTCTTGCAAATGCCCTGATCCACCAGATAAGAGGCGACATGACTACGGGTATAGGCGTGGCAGGGAAGTGCATTGAGATGAGCCATCAGATCATAGTCGCCCTGGGACTGAAGCATTTCGTGTATTTTTGCTACGCGCAGCTGACGCTGTAGCTGCTGCCGAGCTAACAATTCCCCCAGGTGTGGATCAGCTGGGTTAAACAATAATCCCACTATGTGAATCTCATTGTCTTCCCAGTCACAGGAGATCTCCACTCCAGGGATCAATATTATAGCTACCTCGGACTTCATAACTTCGGCCTCGGCTTCGCCCAGCGCAGCTATACAATCGTGATCTGTTATTGCCAGGTGGCTTATCCCATTTTCTATAGCCAGACGCACGAGAAATTCTGGTGGGTGCTTTCCATCTGAATAGTGACTATGGCAGTGGAGGTCGACTTTCATTGCGACACAGATTTCCTTTTTCCATTAATGTGGCGATGTTTCTGGCAGTTATAAAGATTAATGCAATAAAGCTGCAATAAACCGCGCCTCGCAGTGGTCTTATTGCTTAACTCCGGAATTTTGCCATTTCCATGGCTGCTGCTGGGCTTTTACAGCTATGCCAGGGATAGCCGCGCTGGCCTGGCGCAATGTACATAGCACAGGCCCCGGCGGATCCAGCATAACATTGACTTTGTTATGACCATAGTTGGTGTACAATAGTTGATCGATAGGCAATAACGAAAGGTATTCCAGTCGGTGTTCATTTAAGCGGTAACGTTATTTCATCGCTAATTCGAAGATAGTAAACGACGGTGATTTTGAATACAGGGATTCGGCCCAGCTAGTGGAGGGTTGTGTCAGTTGTATAGATCAGTGTGATCAGCTATTGCGCCTGGTTCCCCTGGAAGTCTATCTTGACAGCTCCAAGGGGGCGTCGCCAGTGGGAGCCCATATCCGCCACATACTGGATCGATTTCATTGCTTCCTGTCAGGCTTGTCCACGGCCACAATTGACTACGACGACCGCAAGCGTGACAAGTCCATAGAAAACAATCTGGATGCTGCTGCTTTTGCCCTGGCGTCCGTGGCCAGGCGCATAGAAAGCACTGAAGTGCTGGATGCCACAATCGGCGTGCGTGAATCGGTTCATCATTTGGGGCCGGCCGTTACTATGCCCAGCACTGTGGGTCGCGAATTAATGGGTCTGGTGACTCACAGCATCCATCATCTGGCCATCATCGCCTTGATCGTAAAGTCCTATGGTTATGAAACGGATAGCGATTTTGGCAAGGCACCCCCCACCATACTCTACGAAAGAACCTAGCCTCAGGCATGTTCGGCCTTTCGGCCGCTGCTTGGCGGTCACTTGATATACTTGACTAAATTACTTAGGTATTCGATAATCCCTGCTGTCAACTGCACAAGCAAAGGGCATCCCCATGCGTTTAACTACCAAGGGCAGATACGCGGTCACAGCGATGCTGGACCTGGCTCTACACAAGCAGAAAGGTCCTGTGAGCCTGGCTGCGATTTCCCGGCGGCAAGCGATTTCGCTGTCTTACCTTGAACAACTGTTTGCCAAGCTTAGAAAGGGCTCGCTGGTTGATAGTGTGCGGGGTCCTGGTGGCGGCTATGAACTGCAACGAGAAGCTGGCACAATTTTTATTGCCGAAATTATTGATGCTGTTAACGAGTCGGTGGATACAACCAAATGCCATGGGGCGGGGGACTGCCAGGACGGCGAAACCTGTTTGACTCACCACTTGTGGGAAGACCTCAGCGCTCAAATTCATGGCTTTCTGGAAGGCATCAGTCTTGCCGACCTGGTTGCCAGACGAGAAATAAAACTAATAGCCGAGAACCAGGATCGAAAGCAGCTCATGGTCGGCGAGAATATGAATAGCATGCACGTTTCGGTGTCGAGTCTGTAGCCAGGCCGATAACGGTACCGCGGAGTGAATAATGCAATTACCAATCTATCTGGATTATTCAGCAACCACCCCGGTCGATCCACGGGTGGCAGAGAAAATGTCAGAATGCCTGACGCTGGAAGCCAATTTTGGTAATCCGGCTTCACGTTCCCATATGTTCGGCTGGAAAGCCGAAGAAGCGGTGGAGATCGCCCGTCGGCAAGTCGCCGATCTGATTCACTGTGATCCTCGCGAAATCGTGTGGACCTCCGGGGCAACCGAGGCTGACAATCTTGCGATCAAGGGTGCGGCGCACTTTTACAGCAAGAAAGGCAAGCACATCATTACCTCAAAGATAGAGCACAAGGCGGTGCTGGACAGTTGTCGGCAGTTGGAGCGGGAAGGCTATGAAGTCAGTTATCTCGATCCTGACCCCTCTGGGCTGACCTCGCCGGAGGCTGTTGCTGCGGCGATTCGGCCGGATACGATTCTGGTATCCCTGATGCACGTTAACAATGAAATTGGCGTGATTAACGACATCGAAGCTATCGGCAAGCTTACCCGAGAGAAAGGTATAATCTTCCATGTTGACGCTGCTCAGAGTACCGGCAAGCAGGACATCGATCTGCACTCTCTACAAGTCGATCTAATGTCACTTACTGCACACAAGATTTATGGACCGAAGGGCATTGGTGCCTTGTACGTCAGGCGTAAACCGAGAGTCCGAATCGAAGCCCAGATACACGGCGGTGGTCACGAACGTGGTATGCGGTCGGGCACCCTGGCTACCCATCAGATTGTAGGCATGGGTGAGGCCTATCGAATAGCGGCTGCAGAAATGCATGCAGAAAATGACCGTATTCTGGCGCTGCGTGAGCGGCTGTTGCAGGGTCTGCAGGATATTGAGGAAGTGTATGTCAACGGCGATATCGATCATCGCGTGTCAGGCAATCTCAATATAAGCTTCAATTTTGTAGAAGGTGAATCATTGATGATGGCGTTGAGAGATTTGGCGCTTTCATCTGGTTCTGCGTGTACATCGGCAAGCCTGGAGCCCTCGTATGTATTAAGAGCTTTAGGCCTTAGTGACGAACTTGCACACAGTTCATTGCGGATTTCGATTGGCCGCTTCACCACCGCAGAAGAGATTGACTACGCGGTGGGAAAAATCCGCGAAGCCGTGGCGAAATTACGTGAATTATCACCGTTGTGGGATATGTACAAAGACGGTGTCGACCTGGATCAAGTTAAGTGGGCTGCCCATTAGGCGAGAGAGAGAGAACAATGGCATATTCAGATAAAGTCTTGGATCACTATGAAAATCCACGCAATGTAGGAAAGCTCGATGACACGGACAAGAACGTAGGAACCGGTATGGTAGGTGCGCCTGCCTGCGGTGACGTGATGCGTTTGCAAATCAGGGTCAACGATGACGGCGTAATCGAAGATGCAAAATTTAAGACCTACGGCTGTGGTTCAGCAATCGCATCGAGCTCGCTACTCACGGAGTGGGTCAAGGGGCGCTCGCTGGAAGAAGCCACACAGATCAAGAATACGGACATCGTTGAAGAATTAGCGCTGCCACCGGTCAAGATACACTGCTCGGTGCTGGCTGAAGATGCAATCAAGGCTGCCATCGAAGATATCAAGCAAAAGCGAGAATCGTAGGCTAAGCTCAGCTATCCGCTTTTGGACAGAGGAAGAGTTTTAAACAAATGGCAATTTCGATTACAGAAACAGCAGCACAGCATGTCGCTGCCCAACTTCAAAGCCGAGGTCGTGGTCTGGGAATCCGAGTTGGCGTAACAACTACCGGTTGCTCTGGCATGGCCTATGTACTGGAATTTGTCGACGGTCTCGAAGTCGGTGATCAGGTGTTTGAAGATCGAGGAGTCAAGATTATCGTTGCCCCCAAAAGCCTGGTTTATATCGATGGCACGGAGATGGATTTTGTAAAACAGGGTGTCAATGAAGGCTTCGAGTTCAAGAATCCGAACGCCAAGGGTGAATGTGGTTGCGGCGAAAGTTTTAGTATTTAGGATAGCCTGATGTTTGTCCTCAACGGTGCGAGTCACAGGCCAGTTTCGCGGTGTAACTGTGTTCCGGAACTCGTGGACAGACTGCTTGAAGAAATAATGAGTACCGTCTTTTCCCGCCAGAATAATAGCCTCAGACGTGCAGCAGACTAAGCAAAACCATTTTCAATTGTTCAAATTATCCGAGTCATTCGAGTTGGATCTTGCGTTGCTTGCTGAAAATTATCATCAGCTACAGCTGGAAGTGCACCCGGATCGATTTGCCAATGCACCTGAACAGGGAAAAATGCGGGCAGTTCAGCTTAGCAGCTACTTAAACGAGGCCTATGACACCTTAAAGTCTGCTTTGAAGCGGGCCGCTTACCTATTGAGCTTGAACAAGGTGGATGTGGAGCAGGTCAGTCAAAGTGATCTGAGTGCTGACTTGTTGATGGAACAGATACAATTGCATGAGGCCCTGGACGAATTACCGATGGACGATTCGGCGCTACCGGTGCTGGAAAATTTTAAGGCAGACGTAGTGACTAAACTGACTAGTCGCGAACGGGGTTTCGCCGAAGCATTACAACAGGGTGAATTCGCCAGCGCCAAGCAGACTTTTCACGAGATGCAGTTTCTACACAAGCTGCTGGCAGAAATCGATAGTGGGGAAGAGCGGCGACTGGCGTATTGAAGCGGCCGACGACTACACATGGCTTTATTACAAATTTCAGAACCCGGGGGGAAACCCGCCGCACCGATACATCATCGGGCGGTAGGTATCGACCTGGGCACAACCAATTCATTGGTGGCGGCAAGCGGTGGCGGCAGTGTCGAAAGTCTGCCGGATGCGGACGGTCTGCACCTGTTGCCCTCCGCGGTACACTACCGGAAAAATCAGGATGCGGTGGTTGGAGCTGCGGCCAAAGCAGCTGCTGTCGATGACCCTGAAAATACCATTCTCTCCGTGAAGCGTCTGCTCGGCAAGAGCCACTCAGAAATTGTTGCGCAGGACTCACATAGCCCCTACCACTTCGATGACAGCCGCGATGATGGCGCACCGGCAATGGTGACGGCAGCTGGTGTAAAAGATCCAGTTGCGGTTTCGGCTGATATTCTCCGGGTATTGCGCGACCGCGCCGAAGTCTGCCTGGCGGGGGAGTTGGAAGGTGTCGTCATTACCGTGCCGGCCTATTTTAACGATGCGCAGAGGCAGCAAACCAAGGCTGCGGCGAGCCTGGCAGGACTAAGGGTATTGCGCTTGTTGAACGAGCCGACTGCAGCGGCTGTTGCCTATGGTCTCGACAGCAAGGATCAGGGCAACGTCATTGTTTTTGATTTGGGTGGTGGCACCTTCGACGTGTCATTACTGAGTCTGCGTAAAGGTGTATTCGAAGTGCTTGCCACGGGCGGGGACACGAGCCTGGGGGGGGATGATTTCGATCGCGTCCTGTCAGACTGGATAGCAGAGGCAGCGGCCTGCGCCGAGACATTGAACAGTAGCGAGCGCATTCAACTGCGCTATCTTGCTAATGAAGTCAAACACCAGCTAAGTGTTGATCCATCCGTAGAGCTTAGCTACGGTGCCTGGTCTGGCACCATTGACGCCAGGCTGTTTGCTGAGTTGACTCAAAGCCTGGTTGATCGAACCATCAATACCTGCCGCCGCGTGCTTCGAGATGCACATTTAACTGTAGCTGAAATAGACAGTATTGTTCTGGTCGGTGGCGCCACTCGTATGCCGGTGATCAGAAATGCTGTTAGCAGTTTTTTTGCCAAGGCCCCCCTTGCTGATATTGATCCCGACAAAGTGGTGGCGATAGGTGCTGGCATTCAGGCAGATGTTCTTATTGGCAACAAGTCGGCTGACAATTTCCTGTTGCTCGACGTCAACCCTTTGTCTTTGGGTATTGAGACCATGGGGGAATTGGTGGAAAAGATAATTCCTCGAAACACCACCATCCCGGTAGCAAAAGCTCAGGAATTCACGACCTTTAAGGATGGGCAGACAGGGATGTCATTGCACGTGGTGCAGGGGGAGCGGGAGTTGGTCAGCGACTGCCGATCACTGGCACGGTTTGAACTTCGGGCGATACCGCCGATGGTGGCGGGTGCTGCTAAAATCCGGGTTACATTCCAGGTCGACGCGGATGGTCTGCTGACGGTGGCGGCAGAAGAATTGAGCACCAACAGCAAGGCCGAGATACAGATTAAGCCCAGTTACGGACTCAACGCTGAGGCTATCGAGCAGATGCTGGAGTCTTCCCGCGATAATGCCACAGCGGACATGGAATCGAGATCAATTAAAGAAGCGCAGCTGGAGGCCACCCAACTTATTGATGCGCTTGCCAGTGCCAGCAAGGCCGATGGAGATTTGTTAAACAAGGAGGAGGCAACTCGAATCGATGCAGCAGTTGCCCGCTTGCAGTCGGCGTTAAGCGATGGCAGCAGTAACCAGATTCACGCTTTATGCGAGGAGCTTAATCATGTCAGTGGCGATTTTGCCGCCAGGCGCATGGATTTGCACATTGGAAATGCACTTCGCGGTCACTTGATCGATGCAGCAGATAATTCTATAGAGAACTAATTTGATATTACTCTCTACCAGTAATCCGACCAGGGCCTGATAATGCCAAAGTTAACTATCCTTCCCAATGCGGGAATTTGCCCACAGGGTGCTGAAATTGAAGCCAATACTGATGAGAGTATTCTCGATGCAGCCTTGCGCAACAACATCGCAATTGAGCATGCCTGTGAAAAATCCTGCGCCTGTACAACCTGTCATGTCATCGTGCGGGAGGGTTTCGACTCACTCGAAGAAGCCGAGGAACAGGAGGAGGACTATCTGGATAAGGCCTGGGGCCTGGAACCGGAATCCCGTCTTAGCTGCCAGGCAAAAGTGGGCAGTGCAGACCTGACCATTGAAATACCTAAATATACGATCAATATGGTGTCTGAAGAGCACTAGGGTGGGGGTTAGAATGAAGTGGACCGATGTGTATGACATTGCCATGGAATTGGCTGACAAATTTCCCGAAACGGACCCCCAGTACGTTAATTTCGTTGAGCTACACCAGTGGATCTGTGAACTGGACGAATTCGATGATGACCCGCAGCGCAGTGGCGAGAAAATACTCGAAGCCATTCAGGCGGCCTGGATCGAGGAAGTGGCTGATTAGGCTGCATTTTTTTAAGGCTTTTTCCTGCCTAAAAGCGTACAAAACCACTGATTTAGCGCGTATAATGCGCGGTCTTTTGCAAATACAGAATTATTTGGAGTTATGATGGCGAGTGAGCGTACCCTTTCTATAATCAAGCCAGACGCAGTTGCTAAAAATGTTATTGGAAAGATTTACAGCCGATTTGAAAAAGCTGGATTAAAAATCGTAGCGGCAAAAATGCTGCAATTGGATGATGAGTTAGCCGGCGGTTTTTATGCCGAGCACAAAGAACGACCATTTTATGCGGATCTGATAGAATTTATGACCTCTGGTCCCGTTGTGGTTCAGGTGCTGGAAGGTGAGGGCGCTGTCGCCCTCAATCGCGAGCTGATGGGTGCAACCAACCCTAGCGAAGCTGCAGCTGATACAATTCGAGCGGAGTTTGCTAACTCTATCGACGCCAATGCGGTGCATGGATCTGATTCCGCTGCGTCCGCTGCAAGAGAAATTGGCTATTTTTTCAACACTGACGAGATTTGTTCCTGAGGCTACTATTTGTTTTCAGGGAAGACCTGAGAGCGTTCTGCCAGGCTTTGAGTATGACGGTGACGAACAAACCCAATTTAGCTGGACTTAGCCTGGCAAATTTGAAGGCTTTGTTTGTCGATGCCGGAGAAAAGCCATTCAGGGCCGAACAGGTCATGAAATGGATTCATCAGCGCGGCATGCTCGACCTTGATGTCATGACTGATATCAGTAAAACCCTGCGCGAGAAACTTAAGCAAACTACCGTAATTGGCGTTCCGAAGGTTCTGCAGGATTACAAATCTGCAGATGGTTGCCGCAAATGGATCATTGAAGTTGCCAGCGGTAGTTGTGTGGAAATGGTTTTTATTCCCGAAGCCGGCAGGGGTACTCTTTGTATTTCATCGCAGGCAGGTTGTTCTCTGGATTGCAGTTTTTGCGCCACCGGCAAGCAAGGTTTTAATAGTAATCTGTCCGTCGCCGAAATAGTTGGCCAACTCTGGTGGGCGAAGCGTAAATTGGGCGAGTTCGATGGCTCGATGGAACGTGTAGTCAGTAACGTTGTGATGATGGGGATGGGGGAGCCGCTGCTAAATTTCGTAAATGTTATGGAAGCGGTCAATATTATGATGGAAGATTGCGCCTATGGACTTTCCAAGCGCAAGGTAACAATTAGTACTTCCGGTGTGGTTCCCGCGATTGATCGTTTGAAAGATTTTACCGATGCTTCCCTGGCTATTTCCCTGCATGCGCCTAACGATGATTTGCGTAGTCGAATCATGCCAATTAACAAAAAATATCCCATCAGTGAGCTGCTGCGTTCGGTGCAGGCTTATATGGATAGCCTGTCTGATAAAAGGGTGCCGGTTATCGAATATACGATGATCAAGGGTGTTAACGATCATCGTGCCCATGCACGGGAACTGGCGACACTGTTGAGTGAGTTTCCATGCAAGATAAATCTCATCCCGTTTAACCCTTTTTCCTTAAGCGATTACGAACGGCCCAGTGGTTCTTCTGTCACTAATTTCAGACAGATATTGCAGGCGGCTGGCTACACTGTAACCGTCAGAACTACACGGGGTGAAGATATTGGCGCCGCCTGCGGCCAGTTGGTGGGTGAGGTTGACGATCTGACCCGGCGCAGTAGTCGGCACAAGCGAATTACCGATGATCGAAAGCGAGATGCAAAAATATTCGACCATGCTGATAATCTGGCTGTAGCGGCCGACAGAGTAGTTAGATAATAGATGCAATTAACTGCAGAGAGCGGTATTAGCGTGCAAATTCACAAGCTTGTTGCTGTTTCCCTGGCTGTCATCATGACCGCTCTGCTGTCGTCCTGCATTACTACTACGACCGGTGGTTTTGCGGTCGAAATCTCAGATGATCAGGCGCTTCAGGACTACATTCAACTGGCAATCGCCTACTATGACACCAACGATTTGGTGGCATCGAGGCGGCATGTTAATAATACCCTGGAAATTGATGGTCGCAGTACTGACGCTCACAATGTTCTGGCTCTTATTTTACAGCGCGAAGGAGACATTGATCTGGCAGAAGCAAGCTTCCGTCGAGCCTTGGATTTTGACCGATCCAATTCCCGCGCCAGAAATAATTATGCAGTGTTATTGTTTGGCCTGGAACGTTACGACGAGGCTTATAACGAATTAATAAGTGTTACCAGGGATACGAGCTATGTAGGCAGAGCTTCTGCATTCGAAAATCAAGGGCGCAGTGCCTTGCGGTTGAATCGTACCGACGATGCGGCGAATGCTTTTGGACGCGCGCTGCGATTGAATGCCAACTTGTACATATCCGCTCTGGAATTGGCATTGATCGAGTTTGCTCAGGAGGATCCGGATCGAGCCCATCAATTGTTTCAACAATATTTGACCATAGTCCAGGTTTATAGCATTCCACACTCGCCGCGCGCCTTGCTCGCAGGAATACAGATTGAGGGGCATTTTAAGAATCAGGAAGTCGTGGACAGTTTTGCTTTAATATTGACAAATCTGTACCAGGATTCTCCAGAGTACGAAATTTACCAGCGACGAAATAATGTCAACTGATGACTCCGCGGTACAAATTGACGACAGTGTTGAGAGTGAAATCGCAGCTCCTGCTCCAACTGTAGGCGCAGTCTTGCAGCAGGCACGCCTGCACTGGGGTTTGAGTGAGAAAGAAGTTGCAGATCAGCTTCATATCACCATGCATTATGTCAAAGCGCTGGAAAGCAATAATTTCGATAAACTGCCAGGTGCTGTTTTCGCCAAGGGCTATATCAAGAGCTATGCCCTGTTGCTGGAGCTGGATGCGAATGAACTGATTCGTCTCTACCAAGAATTCACTAATCAGCAACTGGTAGATAATGATCCTCTGCTGCGTATGCAGTCGCGCCGGAAAATGGAGCGCAATACTTTTTGGGTCGTGGTTTCAGTGCTCGTGTTCGTTGCTGGTTTTACCCTGTTGTGGCTGTACAATAACTTCGCTCGCGACGACGCGGAGGGCGATACTAGTAACGCTCCGAATACGGCAGCACCAAGCCTGGTTCAGGTTTCAGAAGTCGCTGTTGCAGCACCAACAATAGTGGCTACAACTTCCCCCTCCATTATAGCTCCAATAGCGCCGTCGCAATCGGCAGTAGCCGCTGAGCCGACTCCCACAGCCGCTGCTTTAGCTGCAGATTCGGTCGCAGTCACGGCAGCAAATAACCGGGTTATCGAAATTGGCTCCGCTGGTGAGGACAGGCTAAGGATAGCGTTTACGGGTGAGAGCTGGATCGAAGTTAGCGATCGCGAGTCGAATCCGATTTATCGAGATATTAGAGTGGCTGGCGACGTACTCGAAATCACCGGCACTGCACCCTTTAATATTCTGTTTGGAGATGCGCCATTTATCAGCCTGTCGCTAAATGGTGTTGAAATCGACGTCAGCGGAAACATACGCATCGACAATTCTGCTCGCCTCACTGTAGGCTTGTAAGCCATGAATCCCAATCCGCTTATTACTCGTCGCAAGACCCGTCAGCTTATGATTGGTAACGTTGCCGTGGGCGGCGACGCGCCCATTTCGGTACAGAGCATGACTAACACCGAAACCTGCGATGTCGAGGCGACACTGGCTCAAATCACCAGACTGGTGGCGGCAGGCGTTGATATTGCACGGGTGTCTGTACCCAGCATGGATGCCGCCGAGGCATTCAAGCAAATTCGCAGTCAGGTGCAGGTGCCGCTGGTAGCCGACATTCATTTCGACTATCGCATCGCCCTGAAAGTATTGGATTACGGCGTCGATTGTCTGCGCATTAATCCGGGCAATATTGGCAGTGAAGAACGCGTTCGGGCGGTCGTCGACAGCGCCAGGGATAAGGGGATTCCCCTGCGAATCGGCGTAAATGCTGGCTCCCTGGGCAAGGCTTTGCTGCGTAAATACAAGGAGCCAAATGCCGCTGCCATGGTTGAGTCGGCGCTGAATCAGATTGAAATACTGGACCAACTGGATTTTCAGGATTTCAAGATAAGCCTCAAGTCTTCGGAGATATTTATGACCTTGCAGGCTTACCGCAGCCTCGCATCCCAGATCGATCAGCCCTTTCATTTGGGCATAACGGAAGCCGGTGGTTTGCGCTCCGGCACCGTGAAGTCAGCCATTGGCCTGGGCTCGCTGTTGATGGAAGGCATCGGCGATACCATTCGAATCTCGCTGGCGGCCGATCCGGTGGAAGAAGTGAAGGTTGGCTTCGATATTCTAAAAAGCCTGGGAATACGTAACCGGGGCGTAAATCTGGTCGCCTGTCCCAGTTGCTCCCGGCAAAATTTTGATGTGATTAGCGTAGTGAATGAGCTGGAGTCGCGACTCGAAGACATCACCATGCCAATCGATGTTGCGGTCATTGGCTGCATTGTCAACGGCCCCGGTGAAGCCAAAGTTGCCGAGATCGGCCTGACTGGCGCCAGCCCGAACAACCTGGTTTATGTGGATGGGGTGCCGGATCACAAGATTGACAACGACAGCCTGGTAGATGAGCTGGAAGCCATGGTTAGATCGCGGATTGCAGAAAAACAGGCCAGCGCAAAAGACATCATCGCCTCTGGCTAAGCGCCTGGCGCATAAGCAACATTTAAACCTCTACTGAATCTGTACTATGGCAAAACTACAAGCTATTCGCGGCATGAATGACATCCTCCCAGAGCAGTCATCAACCTGGCAATATCTCGAGAGCTGCTTTCAACGCGTGGTTCAAAGCTATGGTTACAGGGAGATTCGGTTTCCCGTGCTTGAGCAAACGCAATTGTTCAAGCGCTCGATCGGCGAAGTCACGGATATTGTTGAGAAAGAGATGTACAGTTTCGACGATCGAAACGGTGACAGCTTAAGCCTGCGGCCCGAGGGCACGGCAGGCTGTGTGCGGGCTGCGGATCAGCATGGTTTGTTGTACAACCAACAACAGAGGCTCTGGTACCAGGGGCCCATGTTCAGGCACGAACGACCACAGAAAGGCCGTTATCGACAGTTTCATCAGTTCGGCGTAGAAGCGTTCGGCATGGCAGGACCAGCCATTGACGCGGAAATCATCCAGCTGGCGGCGACGCTGTGGCGGCAGCTGGATTTGACCGACTTCGTTACGCTGGAGCTGAATAATATCGGCAACGCCGAGGACCGACAGCGCTACGGGCAAGCCCTGACAAAGTTTCTCGAGTCGAAATCCACGCAGCTGGACGAGGATGCGCGCAAACGCATGTACAGCAATCCCATGCGAGTTCTGGATAGCAAGAATCCAGCGGTGCAGGAGGCATTGGCTGATGCACCGTTGCTGGCTGATTTTGTTAGTGTCGAAAGTAAGCAGCAGGTGGGGCAGTTGCAACAACTGCTGAGGGCCGCAGGCATCGTCTATAAGGAAAATCCCCGGCTGGTACGAGGTCTGGATTATTACAACAACTGTGTCTTCGAATGGACGACGGAGTCGCTGGGCGCTCAGGGTGCCTTGTGTGGTGGTGGGCGCTATGATGGTCTGGTGGCACAACTGGGTGGCAAACCGACGCTGGCGGCAGGATTTGCCATCGGCGTTGAACGTTTGGTATTGATGCTGGAAATCCTGGATAAAGTGCCAGACTCTGCGCGCCATCCGATCGATATCTATGTGCTCGTGGTTGGCAAGAATTTGGCGGAGCAGGGTTTGTTGTTGAGTCAGCAGATCCGCGACTGCTATTCGCAACTGGGTGTGATTTATCACTGTGGCGGTGGTAAATATAACAATCAACTGAAACGGGCCTTCAACAGTGGCGCGCAGTTGGCTGTGATTCTGGAGCGGGAAGACGAGGACGAGACGCCGCTGGAGCACGTGAAGATCCGAAGATTGGATGCTGCTGGTGAGTCGGCGACCGTGACAATAGCCGATACTATGGCGATACTCGCTGATTTTCTCGGTATTTCAGCAAGATAGGCAATGATGGGCACATTCAGCCGTGCCCTGTAGCTCGCAAACAGGTAGAATTAGCACTTTTTCACAGACTGGACTGGGCACAATACCGTCCCAGGCACAATCTGAACATAGTAAATAACACTAGCAGTTATAAAAACAGGAGTGAGTCGTGGCGTTAAACGCGGCAGAAGAAGAGACAGTAGAAGCCCTTAAAAAGTGGTGGGATGAGAACGGTAAACAACTGCTACTGATGGTCGTGGTGGTGGCTGCAGGGTATAGCGGTTGGCTGTTCTGGCAGAATTCGACACAGGCCAGTTCAAATGCCGCGTCAGATTTGTACGAGCAGATCCTTACCCTCTCGGAAAGAGATGAAGTCACCGTCAGCGCGGAGGACGGAACGCAGATACTTGAACTGGCCGAGGTTTTGCGGGCAGAGCACAGCGATTCCGTCTATGCCTTGTTTGCTTCCCTGTTCGATGCGCAGCAATCGGTGCGGGTAAACGATCTGGAGTCGGCGGAGTCATCTTTGCAATGGATACTGGACAATCAACAATCCGGTATTTTCAGTCAGACAGAAGAGGGGCTGATTCTTACCGCGAGCCTGCGTTTAGGTCGGGTTATTCTCGCAAGAGGTGATGCCGAGCGCGCTTTGACCCTGGTGAACAACATTAATCCGATGACGTTCGAGCCCGGATTCGCCGAGCTTAGAGGCGATATTTACCTCGCTATGGGGCGCATTGTCGACGCCAGAGAGGCCTATGTTGCTGCGCAACAAGCCGGTTCAAGCAGCAATGGTCTGCGCATGAAACTGGAAAACCTTACTAACGAAGGCTAAATTCGCCGCAAGCGCATTATGAAATATCAAACTAACTCAATTTCTGCTGCCGATGATTCGAATCCTGTCAGGGTGCGAGTAGCCCACATGCGCCTGAGTATAGCTGCTGCTCTGCTGCTGTTCCTGTCCAGCTGCAGTTCGATGAATCCGTTGAACTGGTTTGACGACGATGATGCGGTCGATGTGCCGGTAGAATTAGGCGCCTTTGAGCGTGAAGTGGAGATGAGCAGGGAGTGGCGAGTCCGGGTTGGTAATGGTCAGGGGGACAACTACACAGACATTACTCCGGTAATTAATGGTGGTGTAATCTACGGGGCCAGCGAAAATGGAGTTGTGGTCGCAATCGAATTATCCACCGGCAACGTGCTGTGGCGACAACGACTTCGATCCACGATTACCGGGGGTGTCGGTGCTGGAGATGGTCTGGTCATGCTCGGCACCGAAGCTGCCGAAATCATTGCCCTGGACCAGGGCAATGGCGAAATATTGTGGACAGGTGCCGTTTCCAGTGAAGTGCTATCGGCTCCACAAACCAACGGCGACATAGCGGTCGCGCAAACGGTAGACGGCAAACTGGTGGCGCTGGAAGCCAGTGATGGCAGCCTGCGCTGGACCTACGAAACCACCCTGCCAGCCTTGACCCTGCGTGGTACCAGTCAACCTGTCATTACGCCCACAGGCTCAGTTATCGCAGGATTCAGCAACGGCACGCTGATTTCGGTGGATGCCACTGATGGTGTGCTGGCCTGGGAGGAACGCGTGGCCATCCCTGAGGGTCAATACGACTTTGATCGGGTGATAGACGTGGATGGCGACTTGTTACTGGACGGCAATCGAATTCTTGCCGCCAGTTATCAGGGTAATCTGATGGCCTTCGAAATCAATTCCGGGCGTATTGTGTGGGGACTAGAGGCCTCAAGTTATCACGGCATGGATCAGGGTTTCGGCAATATATACTACTGTGATGATGAGAGTCGCGTCATCGCAGTGCGAGACAACACTGAAGACGTAGTTTGGGAAAATGAGGAGCTTCACTTCCGGGGTATAACCGCACCGACCGCAATCGGTAACTACATCGCTGTGGCTGACTATGAGGGCTACATCCATCTCATTTCCCAGGTCGATGGCCGTCTGGTAGGTCGCTTTCAAGTCGATAGTGCTGGTGTACGGGTCAGGCTGTTAGCCAACGATGGTTTGCTTTATGCATTCAGTAATGACGGCAGTCTCACTGCCCTCAGCTTGCAATAAACTCAAGGGTCTCAGGCACCGCTTTCCCAAAACAAAAAGCAAAAAGGGGACGGAGGCGATTTTCTTTTTCTTTGACCCCTTTTTGTTTCCTCCGTCCCCTTTTCCCTTTTAATAAACTCAGGGTTTTGTCATGAGGCCAGTAATCGCCATCGTTGGTCGCCCCAACGTCGGTAAATCAACATTATTCAATCGTCTCACCAGAAGTCGAGATGCCATCGTGGCAAACCTTCCTGGGTTGACCCGTGACCGTCAGTACGGTGACGGTCAGTTGGGCGATCAGCAATTTATTGCTATAGATACCGGTGGCATTACCGGTTATGAAGACGGTATCGATCACGAGATGGCGTCGCAGTCCCTGCAAGCTATCGAAGAAGCGAATATCTGCCTGTTCCTGGTGGATGCAAAAGATGGCTTAACGCCCGACGACAACCAGATCGCCGACTATCTGCGTAAGAATAGTAAAAATAGCTACCTGATTGTAAACAAGGTCGATGGAATGGATCCGGATCAGGCCATGGCGGACTTTTACCAACTGGGTATGGCAGAGGTTTATCCGGTTACGGCGACCCAGGGCCGTGGCGTCAGCAGTATGTTGTCCGTGGTGTTGCAGGAGTTCATGGCAACACAGGCCGACGACGAGATTGAAGCAGTTGAAGCCCAGGGTATTAAGATCGCGATTGCAGGCAGGCCCAACGTCGGCAAGTCAACCCTGGTAAATCGGCTGCTGGGAGAAGACCGGGTTGTTGTCTTCGATCAACCTGGCACCACCCGCGACAGTGTTTATATTCCGTTTGAGCGCCGTGGTGTTCCCTATACCCTGATCGATACGGCCGGCATTAGAAAACGCGGAAAAACCAGGGAGACCGTTGAAAAATTTTCCGTGGTAAAAGCCTTGCAGGCAATACAGGACGCCAATGTGGTCGTGCTGATCGTCGATGCTCACACCGGTATCGTCGAGCAAGATCTACATTTGCTGGGCTATGTCATTGAGACCGGGCGCGCCCTGGTAATTGCCCTGAATAAATGGGATGGCATGAAGATGGCAGACAAGGATCACATTAAATCAGAAATCCGGCGACGCTTTACTTTTGTCGATTTTGCCAAACTACATTTTATTTCGGCGCTACATGGAACCGGCGTTGGTGATTTGTATAAATCAATACACAGGGCATACGATTCGGCTAACAAAAAATTAGCCACCAACAAGCTTACTCAATTATTGCAGGATGCAGTGGTTGACCACGCGCCGCCAATGGTCGGCGGAAGACGCATAAAACTACGCTATGCTCACAGCGGCGGACACAATCCTCCGGTTATTGTAATTCATGGAAAGCAGACTGAAAAATTGCCAGGGCATTATAGTCGTTATTTGGAAAAAACTTTTCGTAAGCGATTAAAGCTGGAGGGGACACCTATTAGGATCGTACTGCGAAGCGATGATAATCCCTTTGTTAAGGATGAGGAAAACCTCTCCCAGAAACAGGTTGCGCGTAAAAGAAGAATTCTCAAGAATCGAAAACTCGCGAAACAATAAAGAGCCTCTGCTCGAGGCATCGAAGTCGCCGCGATCGAGGTGTTGAAATTGGGTGAAGAGCACCGGGCAATAACCAGTGCGCCACTCCATGGTAGCAGCTACACTGATGCAACTACACCAGTGCAACTACACGGTAATAATGCAATGACAGTAGCTATTGAGGATATCGCCGCGGCGGCTGGCCGTCTTGAAGGCGTGTCAATAAAGACGCCGCTTTTGCAATCGTTTGTTCTTAATGACAGATCGGGGGCCGAAGTATTTCTCAAGCCAGAATGTCTTCAGCACATAGGCGCTTTTAAATTTCGTGGCGCCTACAACCGCATCTCCCAGTTGAGCGCGGCCGAGAAAACCTTCGGAGTTGTTGCCTACTCCTCCGGCAACCACGCGCAGGGCGTTGCCTATGCTGCAAGACTAATGGCTACGGCTGCGACTATAGTGATGCCTACGGACGCGCCAGCGATCAAAATAGAAGGCACCGAAAAACTCGGAGCGCAGATACGGTTTTATGACCGACACAAGGAATCCCGGGAAGAAATTGCCGCAGAAATAGCGGCAAGCACCGGCGCCATACTGGTTCCAGCTTATGATGACGAAGACGTAATCGCGGGCCAGGGTACCGTGGGTCTGGAACTGATGCAGCAGTTAGCAGACAGTGATCGGGTGCCGGACCAAATATTGAGCCCATGTGGTGGTGGCGGTTTGTTAGCGGGGGTGTCGACGGCGGTTACAGCGCTGAATCCGCAGACTCGGGTTTATGGTGTTGAGCCCGAAAATATTGATGATCACTTGCGCTCGAAACTGGCAGGAGAGCGGGTCAGTATCGACGTCAACAGTACAACCCTGTGCGATGCGCTAATGGCCCCAGCACCTGGAGAGATTACCTGGGCTATAAATAGCCAAACCGTGGAAGACTATCTGCTGGTTAGCGAAGCAGAAATCGCCTATGCAGTCAGCTTTGCTTTTCGTTATCTTAAACTCGTGGTAGAACCAGGTGGTGCGGCAGCACTGGCGGCTGTGCTCGCCAATAAGCTGGACTTTAGTGGCGAAACTGTCGGCCTCATCTTGTCCGGCGGCAACATCGATAGACAGACTCTAGACCGCTGTCTGCAACAGTTTCCGTCTCCATAAGTAGCAAATGGCAGTCTATGCCACAGTTCATTCCTGACTCGATTCCTGAGGTAAAAGCCATGAAAAAAATCTGTTTTATTTTTTCCCGCCTGACTCTGCTGGCGTTGTTAAGCGCGTCATTCGAGGGTAACGCGCAGCCGTCCGCTGACTGTGTCGACAGCTTACGGTGCGACTCGTCCTGGGTAGGATTGTCTCAGTCTGAGCGTAGCGCAATCTTTGATTTTGCTGAAGAATACAAGGCGTTTATTCATCGAGCCCGTACCGAATTGAGTTTTGTTACCGAGGCGATAGCCTTCGCCGAAGAGAATGGTTTCGAAGTCCTGAGCAGTGCCACAGATTTAACTCCTGGCACCCGAATCTACGAAGTCAATCGAGATAGAACCATCAGTCTGCTGGTGATTGGTGAAGATTCTTTGCGCGATGGCTTTCACGTAATAGGCGCTCACATCGATTCTCCACGCCTGGAGTTGAAGGGGAGGCCCCTGTATGAAGACAGTGAATTTGCGCTGTTTCAGACCAATTATCATGGCGGCATTAAATACCATCAATGGACCAATCTACCCCTGGCACTGGTTGGACGTATCGATAAAAAGGACGGTAGCAGTATTTCAATATCGATAGGTTTAAATGCCGATGAGCCTGTCTTCATGATTCCGGAATTGTCTCCCCACGTTGACCGTGGCAGAAACTCACAAACATTGGCGGACTTTATTGGGCCTGAAGATCTGGACCCCATTGTTGGGCACATACCTGACTCCATAGCAGGAGGCGATGTGGTCGATCAAGTGCTCACATACCTGGCTGAGGAATACGGCATTAGCCGAGCCGATTTGGTTTCGGCGGAATTAGCTCTGGTACCGGCAGGACCGCCACGGGACATGGGTTTCGATCGCGGTCTTATTGCCGCGTACGGTCAGGACGACCGGCTAGCGTCTTACGCTGCGATGCGTGCCATCGTCGAGGTGTCGCGACCGCAGAAAACTACAATGGCCTACCTGGTGGATAACGAAGAGGTGGGTAATCGTAACAATACGGGCGCACACTCTGATTATTTTGCAGATTTGCTGTCGCGCCTGTTGTACGCAGAGCTGGGTGAAGAATATCGAGAGCCGCTGTTTCGTCGTGCCCTCAGGCAAACCAAATTCATCTCTATCGATGTTAATCCTGGAATCAATCCAATGAATCCAGGGGTGTGGGAACCAGGCAATGCGCCAAAACTTGGCTATGGTGTCAACCTGAAACTGTACGGGCAAGGTAATACGGCGAATTCGGAATTTATCGCCTGGAGCCGTCAACTCCTCGACAGTGCCGAGATCCCCTGGCAGACCGCGACATACAAAGTGGGCAGTGCCGGCGGTGGGACTATTGGCGGTGAGTTCTCCAGCCAGAATATTGAAGTGATTGATTTCGGCGTGCCGTTACTTTCAATTCACACGCCTTACGCCGTGAGTTCCAAGGTAGATATCTACAACTTATATAAGGCGGCGCGAGCGTTTTACCAGTTCGCAGAGTAGATTAAGCAATGGAAACCAGCGTGTCAGAGCAGGGCATTTACCAGGACGTTTTTTATCAAGATATGGGCAACGGCATTACCTGTATCGATACCATGCTGCAGCGCCGCGGCATGGCAGCCTGTTATCTGCTTGAGCACCAGGGCATGGCAGCGTTCATCGACACCGGCACCAGTAACTCCCTGCCGATATTGCTGGAAGTTCTGAAGCGCAAGGGCATCTCGCCCGATGCGGTTGCCTATGTAATGCCAACCCACGTGCATCTCGATCACGCTGGAGGTGCTGGCGGTCTCATGCAGCAGTGCCGTAATGCCACCTTGATAATTCACCCCCGCGGCGCTCGCCACATGATTGAGCCGACGAAATTGGCAGCGGGATCGCTCGCAGTCTATGGCGAAGAAGCATTTAACAAGCTGTTTGGCAAACCCATTGCCGTAGACTTAGATCGCGTACAATTGGTGGAGGATGACAGCGAGCTGGATTTTAACGGCAGAAAACTGCTCTTTCTCGACACGCCAGGGCACGCGCGGCATCACTACTGTGTCTTCGATGAATTAAGTCGCGGCCTGTTCACCGGTGATACTTTTGGCGCCAGTTATGCCGAATTAAACCAGGGCCGATCACGCTTCATCTTTGCGCCTACCACGCCCGTACAATTTGATCCCCAGGCCTGGTTGTCCAGCCTCGACCGGCTTATGTCGCTGGATCCCCAGCGCGTGTTTGTCACCCACTTCGGCATGCACGAAGAGGTGCCGGTACTGGCGCAACTACTACGACAATCGATTCAGGACCACGCCGCTACCGGGCAGGATTATATAGACGCAGAGAACCGAACTGACCGCATCGCACAGTCGCTGCTGCAGACAAGCATAGACTACCTGCTGGACGCGGAATGCGGCGTCGACATAGACAATATCCGCGCACTCATCGGCCTCGATATGAAATTAAACGCCCTGGGGCTAGACCATTGGTTAGGCACGCTTTAAGTGCCAGGAAACCAGTGTGCTCTTTGTAGTGCCCCCAAATTCAAGTCCCAGAAGCAAAACCAATGCCATTGTTCCAGCATCTATGGTTGCTGCTAAACAGCCGTGTTAGTTAGCCACTCTTAACGCGTTTTCTTAGCCAGTTGTCTACGCTGAAGGGGCTGGCTCCGGTCGCCAGAATTACCATGAAGGCCACGAAATACAGGCCCGCTAGTTCGCCACGGTTCAGTGTCGGGTACCAGGCCAGATGTGAGGTCAAATAGGCCATGAGCATTAACAACATTGTCATGAACGCCGCCAGGTGGGTCTTGAATCTCAGGAAAACGCAGAGGCCGCCAAAAAATTCGATAATTCCGGCGATAAACAGGGCATTGATAGCCCCTGGTATGGGCAGGGAAATCACGTCTCCAATGTTTATACTGGTCATGCCACCACCGGTAAAAGGCTGTGGACTGTCGCCGAAGAGCTTGGCAAAGCCATGGGTCATAAACATGGAGGCGGTGAGTAGTCGAAACAAGGTCCAGGAAATATCTCGCGACTGCTTGCCGATTCTACCAAATAGGGAATCCAGCGTAGTGAGCATGTTTGTTGTTCCTCCGTTACCGGTCGCCGGCTGATGTTATTCTCAGGCTTACCTTAATTACATTAGCAATAACACTGCTAAGCTGTTGTAATTTATTGTGTCTGAATTAGCTGGCAGGGAGTGGCGTGGTAAAAAAAATATTGATCATGAAAACCGGTTCTACCCTGCCTTCGCTGTTGGCGAAGAACGAAGATTTCGAGGATTGGTTTATCAATGGATCCGGACAGGAAGCCAGCAAGTTTACGGTGTGTTCCATTCATCTGCAGGAGCAATTACCGGCACTACGCGAAATCAGCGCCATTATTATCACCGGATCACCGGCGTACCTCACGGATCTGGAGCCATGGAATGAAACCGGTGCCGACTACATCCGCATGGCACATGCCAGCGATATCCCCATGCTGGGAGTTTGCTACGGCCATCAACTCATTGCTTGGGCCTTCGGTGGCAAGGTGGGCTTTCATCCGCAGGGTCGGGAAATTGGTACCGTGGCGATTAGAAAGACGGCAGACTCCGACAGCGACCGCTTGTTCCGCCAGTTACCCCGAGAATTCTGCGCCCAGGCCTCGCATCTGCAATCCGTGATCGATTTGCCGGTAGAAGCCGTGTTGTTGGCAGCCAATGACTTCGATCCCAACCACGCCTTTCGACTTGGCAAGAGCACCTGGAGTGTGCAGTTTCATCCTGAATTTACTGCAGCGGTGACAGCGGCGTATATCGAAGAGCGCAGCGTACAAATCAGGTCCGAAGGCCTGGACCCGGAGGCGCTACAGCAGAATCTACAGGCAACTCCTGAGTCTGCAGGGTTGTTAAAGCAATTTGTTGAACTGGTCAGCGTTTAAGCATGGCCGAGAAATAGTCCTTGAGGAAACGCTGATACAGTTTGATCTGCCCGGGTGGGGACAGCAATTCGAAGCAAATTGGGGAGACATTGATTCAATAATCAGCGGCGCTCTAGGAATCCGCAAATTCCTCTTCGACTACCTCGAGTATCCGTTCTCTTGTAGGCCGTGCCAATTGTCGGCCGTTAATGAACACGGCCGGAGTAGCGCGCACTCCGGAGGCATTGCCACTGCGCTGATCGTTACGAACCTTCTGCACGATTTCGTCGGACGTTATGTCGGCCTGTAATTGTTCCAGGTCCAGATCCAGTGCTAGTGCATAACTATCGAATTCTTCCTCTGCATTCTGCAGGCCGGCCCAGTTAGCCTGAGTGGCGAACAGGTAATCATGCATTTCCCAGAAGCGACCCTGTTTGCCTGCAGCTTCGGCATAGAGCGAGGCAGTCCAGGAGTGTGGATGAGAAGCCGTTATCGGAAAATGTCGAAACACCAGGTGGGCTTTATCGCGGATGTCCGGCCAAATACGCGTCATGGTTTCGTGCTCTGTGGCACAGGCTGGGCACTGAAAATCGGCATAGACGGTGATGCTGACGGGGGCGGCTGTGGAACCGCGAACATGATCGGTATCGACAATTTCGACAGTCGAATAGGTAGGTCCCTGACTGAACAATGTGTACAAAACGAACAATAACAACATGGGAGCGACTACGAAAGTACCTACCTTGAGCATCAATTTCCGGGTTTGCTCTCGCTGCTTCGCTGCCTGCTGCTTCTGCTCTTTAATCTTGCGTTGCTGATCTCGTTTATCCATCTCTGTCTGGTCACCTGATTAGTATTACTACAAGCCGTCGAAGCACTGTTCCGATAGCATTCATTGGATTCTGAAGCCAGGGTAGCTCTGAATAACGCGGTTAGCCCCTGCGGGCAGGGCCGAAAGCACCCATCTGCATTATTCAGAGCCACCCTCGTTACTATAACCAGAAATAAGGGCGAGTAATAGCCGCCGAGGTGATCGATCTTGAGCTTGGCCAGGAAATCAAGGGCGGCCGGCTGATCCCGACTCGAGCTTTCCGAGTGAAGTCGTGCGGCGTTGTCAAAACGTTGGCAGCAGCGCTTACAAGACGAAAGCGTAGCCGATTTTGCAGCCGATATGCATGGCCTGATCCTGATGCATTCCAATCCAGCCTTCACACTTGGCAAAGTCAGTAAGCCAGTGCAGGGTAAACTCCACCAACGCCAATAGCAGGCTGTTGGTGATTAGGAAGACTATACCGCCGTGCACCATGGCGTGTGCGGTGAGCCAGTAGTACCAAACCGGAAACAGACTCGCTTCGTTATCATGAATCTTGTCATTGCGGTTCTTGCCATAACCCATAGCATCAGGCTGCAATACGAAATCAGCCAGTGCATGGCCGAAAATCAGCATGAATAGAGTTTCGGATAATGGCATATTCAGGTCTCCCATGTGTTGTGATGTACAGCGTTTAGTTTAGCGTAGGAACGGGTTATTTCCGTGGCTGAATTCGCCGGTAAATAAACTCTCGATCTACGCCCACAACTAATCATAAGCAATATAGGGCCCAGGGGTGGGGTTGCTGATACTAAATTGCTAGCCTTATCACACTAATACCCGGTGTTGTCTCTAAATTGGCTCATTTTTGTCTAAATAAGTGTCTAACTTATTGAATATGCTGGGGAATGTAAAAAAACCTACACTGTAAAAAGCGTGAGTTTGAGGCAAATTTGGGCTTAATCTGACTAAATTTGGCAGTTCAAACCGTGCTCAATCTTGCTGCTAAATCCTTGTTTGGGCGGTTCAATGCTCAGCTCAGTAAGCAATGCTTAGTCGATCAGGAACAACGCCGGATCGACTCTGGTGTTGTTGAGATTCACACGGCAGTGCGGATGTGGCCCGGTAACTCTACCGGTTTGACCGTCCCGATCGATCTGACCGCCGGTGGAGATCAGGGTGTCCGGTTCCGCCAAAACCGCGGCACACTGCTTCCAGTTCAGTCATAGGTTCGAGTCTTCTCCTGGTTCGCCATTTAAGACTGATTCTACTACCGAAGTGATTTGGCCCTGGTCCAATCTGGACAGTATTTTACTGCCTGGCTTTACATCGTCGCTGTGACGAATTACTTTCGCGCTATCGTCGTAGGTGATGCTATAACCCCGGCCCAGAGTGCTGAGCGGGTTTACGCTGTTGAGACTGCGACTCAATTCCGTTAATGACGCCTGCCGGGCCTTGAACAGCACACGTGTCGATTGCGTAAGACTCTTTATTGTGTTTTCCAGCTGACTTTTTAATCGTTGCAGCCGCTGCGCCGGTGAATGCGCTAGCAGTGATCTGGTGAGCTGCTTGAGGTTACCGGACTGACTGTGCACGTTATTGCTGATCGCGAGGCGTAGTCGATTCTCCAGTCGGTCCAGATTTTGAGCGTGTTCCTGTAAGCGACGGTCAGGGTGTTTTAATTGTTTTATCGACCATGCCAGTGCTTGCCGGGCCTGGCGCAGCACCTGTCCGATGGCACCGCGCAGTTGTATGCGATGTGCCTCCAACAATTGGAAATAGTCCTGTTGGTCCGGACTCATCTGTTCGGCGGCCGAAGAGGGTGTAGGTGCGCGCAGGTCGGCGACGAAATCGGCGATGGTGAAATCGATCTCGTGCCCTACGGCGCTGGTAACAGGCAGTTCGCTGGCAAATATTGCTCGTGCAACTGATTCTTCATTGAAAGCCTGCAGATCCTCCAGCGAGCCACCGCCGCGAGTGAGGATAAGTGCCTGCAGATCGAGTATTCCCCGATGTCGGTTGGCTGTCTCGATGGCGCTGACAATTTGCCCGGCGGCATCGCTTCCTTGCACCATGACTGGCAGCAGCGTAATGCGGGTGGCCGGAAAACGCCGTCCGAACACACTGAGGATGTCCTGTATAGCCGCTCCGGTGGGCGAGGTCACCACGCCGATGTGATCGTAGCGGGGCAGCACTTCCTGTTTGCCCTCCTGCGCGAACAAACCTTCAGCTTGCAGTCTGGTTTTCAACTCTTCGAAGGCACGTTGCAGGGCACCGTCGCCAGCCTCTTCCATGGAATCGGCAATCAACTGGTAGTCGCCTCGGCCTTCGTAGATGCTTAACCGGCCCTTGACGATGACCTGACTGCCGTTTGCTGGTTTAAAGCGCACTGCCATGTTGTTACCGCGAAACATCGCGCAGCGAATCTGGGCAGTCTTGTCTTTTAGTGTCAGATACCAGTGACCGGAGGCGGGCGCGGCGAGGTTGGAAATTTCGCCCGCTACGATAACGGCAGGGAAATTTGATTCCAGGATCGAACGCGCCATCCGATTGAGGCTGCTTACCGAGAGGATGTTGGTAGAGGCACTGGGATCGGTGGGAGTTGTTGGCTTATCTCTTCGCGGCATGTCTGCAGTTTAACCCAGACTAGCCAATAATTAAAAAGCAGGGACTTGTCGCTTGGCAGACTAACTGTTTTGTGACCAGGCGACTTATACAGCGTCGAGTTGCCGGGCTAATTTAACTCCGTAGAACGCTGGTTTACTTGTATGCGACCAGTTTGTCGCTCCTGGTATAGCTCTCAGTATTGCGCAGCGAACCGTCGAGGTCGTAGGCGGTTAATTCAATATGCTTACCCGCGGGGCCGAAGGGGAAACTCAGCTTTACGAAGGCAGTGGCACCACCACTGGTAATCAGGCCCGCTGTTATCGCGAAATTCTTGGACATACCGATCGCGCTCCACTCGCAGGCACCGTCACCGGAAGATTCCAACTGGAAGGCGTCGTCGCCATATTTATGCTCTTCGTCAATGCCTTTTAAAGTCAGTGTGCACTGGCTATTGCCAGCGCTGTCGCCGGCAGACAAATAAACGCCATCGGCAACCGATTCGGCCTGGCTAAGGCTAAGAGGAGCGAACATGAAGACACAGGAACTCGCAAATCCCATAAGTAGTTTTAGCTTGTTCATAGCAATCCTTTAGACTGTTCGAATTCAATATTGTGTTGCTCCCGCGATGATAAGAGGCAGCCAGCGCGAAAGCTTGACCTAAATCAAGCTTATGCTGTCTAACGTTCGTGGCGAGACAAGATGGCAGTGACATTGGCCAGGGTAATCAACAAGCCCATAAGCAAGGGAATTCCTGTCATGCGAATGGCGTTTACCCAGAGTGTACCGATGGGCTCGATCCAACTCGGCAGTGAGGGCAAGAAGCGATTCTCTGCCAGCGAGAAGCTGACACCGAGCGTGAGGCCGAATCCCAGGGAAACCAGAATTCGAGTGGAAAGGTTCATACTGCTTATTCTACGGCCATAGTCTGCGTTCAGGGCTACCCGGGTATTGCGCCGCGATCGAGTCGGCGTCGATGGTAACAATAGACAAGGTGTGCATTTTTTGTTTAGCTGGCGTAATACTACCCTGATTTCCCCCCACAACTCCCTCTGAATGCAGTGAGAACGCAATGCAACGTCAGCAAACAATAACAACAATTAACCTGGTCAGTAGACTGAAATCTTCCGCTCTGATTTATAGCTTCGGCTTCCTTCTTGCTGTGCTGTTCGCTCCATTGTCGCTCTCGCAGCAGGGGGCAGCCAATGGGGAATGGCCAAGTTACGGCGGTGACCTGGGCCACACCCGCTATTCGGGCTTGTCACAGATTAATGCGCAAAATTTTTCGGAGTTGGAACTGGCCTGGAGTTTTAAGACCGACAATCTCGGCCCGCGGCCGGAATATCGCTTCCAGGCCACACCGTTAGTCATCGACGGTGTCATGTACACCACCGCTGGTTCTCGTCGCGCCGTGGTGGCGCTGGATGCGCGTACTGGTGAGTTGCTGTGGAAATACAGCCTGAATGAGGGCGAGCGGGGCGGCGCGGCACCCCGGCAATTGTCAGGTCGAGGCCTGGCATTCTGGCAGCAGGGCGAGGACAAGCGAGTGGTATTTGTGACGCCTGGTTACCGGCTTATCGCACTGAATGCAGACAATGGCCGGCCGCTAGCGGAATTTGGTGACAACGGCATTGTCGATTTGAAGCAAAATGCCGATCAGCAGATCGATCTGGTAACCGGCGAGATTGGTCTGCATGCAACGCCTATGATTGCGAAAGATGTGGTGATAGTGGGTGCCGCCCATCATACCGGGGGTAATCCCAGCAGCAGAAAAAATGTAAAGGGCTTCGTCAGGGGATTCGACGTGCGCACGGGCGAACGTCTGTGGATTTTTCACACCATACCCTTCCCTGGGGAATACGGTTATGAATCCTGGTTAGAGGGTTCGGCAGAATACACGGGTAACACCGGCGTGTGGGCCCAGATCTCCGTGGATGAGGAACTGGAGATCGTATACCTGCCAGTAGAGGAGGCCACCGGCGACTACTATGGCGCTTATCGGCCTGGCGACAACCTCTTCAGTGAGACGCTGCTGGCGGTGGACCTGCACAGTGGCGAGCGCAAGTGGCATTTCCAATTCGTACATCATGGCATCTGGGATAACGACATTCCCGCGGCCCCCATTCTGGTAGACATCAATGTCGACGGACGCCAAATCAAGGCCGTGGCACAGCCGACGAAGCAGGCCTTTTTGTATGTGTTCGACAGGATCACCGGCGTGCCGGTGTGGCCGATTGAAGAGCGTGCGGTGGAAATCGGCGACGTGCCCGGCGAGTGGTATTCACCGACCCAGCCTTTTCCCACAAAACCTCCGGCCTATGACCGCCAGGGAGTAACCGAAGACGACTTGATCGACTTCAGCCCCGAATTACGGCAACAGGCTCTCGACGTCGCTAGCTGGTACAAGCTGGGACCAATTTTTACGCCACCGGTGGTCAGTAATATAGATGGTCCACTGGGTATCTTGATGGCACCGGCAACCGGTGGCGGTACCAACTGGCCCGGAGGCTCTTTCGATCCGGAAACCAATACGCTGTATGTTTCGTCAAGTAGCTCGGTTGTCGCTCTGGCGGTGGTGCCACCGTACCCCGGTCAGTCAGATATGGCCTATATTCAGGGCAACGCCGCCACTGGCCCGCGCACCTCCGGCGGCGCTGGCTCCTCGGCTGGCGGTGGCCGTACCGAATTTGAAGTTGCCCAGCGCGAACGGCCGGTTTCAAACCGGGGCCGACCGCCGATTGGCCTGCGGGTGCAGGGCCTGCCGCTGTTGAAACCACCCTATGGCGTAATTTCTGCCATAAATATGAACACTGGCGAATTGCGCTGGACGATTCCCCACGGCCAGACCCCGGATAATGTGCGCAATCACCCCTTGTTACAGAACCTGGACATTCCCAGAACCGGGCAGAGCGGTTCGGTTGGTACCCTGGTGACCGCTACTCTGCTGGTCGCGGGAGAAGCACAGTTCACCACGGACAGCGAAGGTTTACGTGGGGCATGGTTACGTGCCTATAATAAGGCAACTGGTGCCGAAGTCGGCGCGGTACATCTGCCGGCGCCGCAAACCGGTTCGCCCATGACTTATAGTTTGGATGACGAACAGTACCTGGTACTGGCGGTCAGCGGTACAGGCTATTCTGGGGAACTTCGCGCCTACAAATTACCTTAAAGTAAGCCACTTTTGGCCCAGGAGCCCAGGCTTCATCGTTAATCAGGAGGACAAATGTCTACTAAAATTCTTGCGCTGCTCTGCCTGCTCGTGGCGCACCCGCTAGTGTTGGCGGACTCGGTGCCGGGAACGGCGGGGCCTATCGAAATTACTCCACTTATTCATTCCAGCGTGCAGCTGGAATATCAGGGTATTGTTGTGCAGATTGATCCGTGGGATCGACTGGGCCTACTCGGTGCGAAGCCGGCAGATCTTATTTTAATCAGCGATGACTTGGGCCACCATCAGGACGTCGGTGCCATCGAAAAGCTTCGCAAGCCCGGGGCCGTGGTAGTGATGGCAGCAAACGGTGCTCAAAAATGGCCGAGTGGTGTGGTGATTGCCAACGGTGACAGCATAAGAGTGGCAGGTGTCACAGTAGAGGCAGTTGCCGCCTATGACATTATCCAGGGCAGTCCTTCGCACCTCAAGGGTGAAGCCAATGGCTACGTGGTTACCCTTGGAGGCAAGAAGTTTTTCTTTGCCGGTGTTACCGAATGTGTCGAAGAAGTAAAAGCACTGGAGGGAATAGACGTGGCCTTTATGCCCCTGAATGTTCCTCTGGCGCGCATGACCCCGGCGGCTTCGGCGGCCTGTACTCGCGGTCTGAATCCGGCGGTGGTGTATTTGTATCATTACGATCAAGATTACGCGCGGCGAGCTTTGCAGCCAGACTATGTCGGGCCGGGTTTGCCAGAGGGTTTAACTGTTGCCGAATCCCTGGATCGATTCGCCGATGAATTGCAAGGCTCAGGAGTTGAATTTCGAAGAGGAGAATTCTATCCGCCTCTCGACTAAGCACTTCGAGGTTTCCCTGGTAGTTCCATTATAAGTATTAGTCGAGGGAACAAAATTTGTTCTCCCCGACTGAGCCCTTACCAGTTCAGGTACCCTGACTATTACCGAACTTACCCTCAGTTGGGTTAGTGCGCCCGGCGGTCAGAAAGTCAAGAAAATTAAAAACGGTGGTACAACAATCTACGACAATCCGGACCTCACCAGCGGTGTGCAAGGCACGCTCAGTTCGGCAGTCGTGCTCAGCGGCGCTGCCTCGGACCCTGCCTATGATGCCAGTTTTACGATTAGCACGGGGTCCACAAGCATTGATGGTATTAAGGCGCCGGAAACTCCGGTTTTCGCTTCGGCCAGTGTTAACGGGAGTTCGGGCGTGGCGACTACGCTGGGAATCGATGGTGGCTTAGCTTCTATTGTTACTACCGCCGGTAAGAATCTTACCGTACAGATGACCAACGCTACCGTGGATTACATTGACGTTACAGTCAGTTCCGTAGCATGGAGCAATGCGAATTCCGATCAGAAATTCAAAAAACTGAAGAATAAAGCCGGAATCACATTGTACGATATTGACTGAGGACGGTCTGCGACCCGTTCCTATCCGATTAACATTACTTTTTCACCGTTGGGGCAAAGTTGTCTGAATGATACCTCCTCGACCGACAGTGATGGTGAAGGTGGTGGCAGTAGTGGAGACGATAGCGAAGATGGCAGTGGCAGTGGTGGCAGCGACGGAGAGAACTCTGCGGCTGCCAGCAATGACACTCCAATCGACCCGAATATCAGCCTGTCTGATACCACACAAGCTGGTGGAACTGGCACCACTGGCAGGCTAAGCTGGCGCGAGATCGTATTCTGAGCTGACGGCTTGTGTATTCCTATTAATCCCTCTGAAGGTCTCATTTAACCGTAAATGAACTCTGCCTGGATTGGCTGGTGTTCGTTCATTCGCTGATAATTCGCTTTTCTGCCGTCCTGTGAAGCTTTCAAAAAACTGGACAAGTGGCTGATAGACAGATACCTTTTGTTTGTCTCACAAGGGGGTGAGATACTTACAAGTACTGTTTGTTATCCCGGTCCATCTTGAAAGTGCCTTGCACTGGAGTGCGATATGATAAGAAAGTCCCTATTTACCCTGACGCTGGTTGTGGCGCTGGCTATTGTTACCAGCCCAACCGACGTCTCCGCCCAGGCTGCGGAGTCGGTCATGCCGTTCAAGGTCGGAACCTTTGCAATCAATGACGTACCGACCGTTGGTCTGGTCCTGCAAAACGACGAGCTGATCATCGACCTCGCGGCCGCGAACCGTGCCATGGAGTTGCTACCACAGTACAACCATATCAGCATGCCCGCGGATATGCTCGGGCTCATCGAGCAGTATGAGTACGGCCTGAAATATCGGGTCTACGAAGTCGTGAACTGGCTGGTGGAGAAAAACCTGCTGAGCGGCAGTGGCCAGCGCAGCTTTGTGCACCCGGTGAGCTCCGTGGATACCATGGCCCCGATTCAGTATCCCAGCAAACTCATGAACGCGGCCGTGAATTTTTACACCCACGCCTGCGAAGGCTGCAACGACGATGAATTTCAAGCTCGACTGCGCGAACGTCAGGAAAATCGCGGCGTTCCCTACCTGTTCCTGAAGCCCACTCGTGGAGCGATCATCGGTGATGGTGAGGACATCATTATGCCCTTCGGACGCGATCGGATCGAGTGGGAAGTGGAAATGGCCATCGTTTTCGGCCGCACTGGCAAGTACATCTCCTCAGACCGTGCGTACGACTACGTGTTCGGTTATATGGTCGCGATGGATATTTCTGATCGGGGCGGACGTCCGCCCGGTGGCTACGGCTCCGGTTCGGACTGGTTCGTCGGCAAGGGTCACGACACGTTCGCGCCGCATGGTCCCTGGATCGTGCCAAAAGAGTTCTATGGCGATCCGATGGAGCGTCTGCACCAGACGCTGGTCATCGACGGCGTCACCGTGCAGGAAGCCCGGGGTGGCGACATGATCCACAATATCCCTGAGCTCATCGAGTACGCCTCGTCGCTCATCACGATCTTTCCCGGCGATGTCATGCAGAGCGGGACGTCGGGTGGAACCGGCGCCGGTCGCGTCGAGCGCGCGTCAGGTTCTGGGTATCTGATTGATGGCGAGACGATTAGTGCCAGCATTGAGGGAATCGGCACCTTGACCCATACGGTCAGGATTGAAACCAGTATTCCCGCCGACCTGTCCGGTTCACAGTTGCCACCGGTAAGCTCGTATCGTTAGCAGCTAAGAGGGTCGTGACGAACTCTAGCAGGCTGTTGAAATTTATGCAGATTCAACAGCCTGCTTAATCAAAAATTCGTCTAATCCAGTCCTAACTTTTTCAATCGATAGCGCAGGGAGCGAAATGACATACCGAGCTTCTTGGCGGCCGCGGTTTTGTTCCATCTGGTTTCTTCAAGCGCTTTTTCAATCGCTTTGATTTCAATGGATTCGAGGTGCTTCTCCAGAGAATAGTCTGCTGGAATATCCCGGCTGTCGGAGTGCAAGGAAATTTTATTAGCGTGCGCATCAGGGGCTTCTGCGGATGCTTCCTGAATTTCTTCTATAGACTCTGCGACTCTGGAGGTATTCATAAATTCGAGGTTAGACGCGCGAATCAAATTACCTTCACACAGGGTCGCCGCTCGTTGCAAAATGTTTTCCAACTCGCGGACATTCCCCGGGAAACTGTATGCACGCAAACCGGCCAGGGCTTCATCATCGATGTCACTGATAGTCGTTGCATCTTCTTTCGCTATCTTTTGTAGAATACTCGCGACCAACTCCTGTAGATCGTCCTGTCTCTCGCGGAGACTCGGCACGGCCAGTTCGATAACATTGATCCTGAAATACAGGTCTTGACGCATATTGCCGTTTTCAACTTCCTCGGCAAGATTTTTGTGGGTAGCACTTAGCAGTCTGACATCTACGGCTGTTTCCTTTTGTGAGCCAACGGGCCGCACGGCTTTTTCCTGAATTACTCGTAGTAATTTGACCTGTGTTTGCAGAGGAAGGTCCGCTATTTCATCGAGGAACAGGGTGCCGCCATCGGCAGCCTGGAATAAACCTTGTTTATCCTGATCTGCCCCGGTGAAACTTCCCTTCAGGTGGCCAAATAACTCGCTCTCCATGAGATCCTGTGGAATGGCGCCGCAGTTCACTGCGACAAAGGGCGCATCGCTTCTTGAACTTTGTTGGTGAATTGCCCTGGCTGCCAATTCTTTGCCGCTACCGGATTCACCACTGATATAAATTGGAGCCTGAGTACGGGCGAGTTTGTCAATTTGTTCGCGAAGCTGTCGAATTGCTGCCGACTGACCGGTAATGGAGGTGCCGGATTGAACCGAATTTGTGGTGTCTACCGAGTCCTGCAGTGGTGCCTTCTGTGCCAGGCGCAGAGCCGAATTGATAAGACCTCTTAGTTTTTGCAGATCCACTGGCTTTGACACAAAGTCAAAGGCACCAGCTTTGAGAGCTTTTATTGCGGTCTCGGTGCTGCCGTGAGCGGTAATTACTGCCACTGGCATTTTTTTGTATCCGCTCTGGATGTATTCGACCAGTTCGAGACCATCCCCGTCCGGTAAGCGCATGTCGGTAAGACATAAACTGAAGTGCTCGGTTGATAACAGCCGACGGGCAGCTGTCAGGTCGGCGGCGCTTTCTGTTTCCAAAGACATACGGCCGAGGGTGATTTCGAGTAGTTCTCGAATATCGGGTTCGTCATCTACGATCAGGACTTTTTCGGTCATTGTGAAATCACAAAAGGTGGAAGTATTGGACGTGTTGCATTATTCACAGTTCAAGCCACAATTCGCTCTGGATTGCTAAAATATATACTGAAACAATTCTTGTTGTCGTCTGTTCTGTCGTAAACCAATTGTGATTGATTAGCTTCGCACAGTTCTCTGGAGAGATAAAGTCCAAGACCGGTACCTGCTGACTCGGTGGTGTGAAACGGTTCAAACAAATCCGCTTCAGCTGCTTCGCGTATGCCTGTCCCCTCGTCAATAATATGGAGAAAAGGTTGTGAGTCACCTTCCTTATCTTCGATACCGGCTCTTACTATGAGGGTGCATTTGCCGGTTGCCTTTTCGCTGTACCTGAGACCATTTTCAAAAAGGTTGTTTAGCACCTGCTCCAATTGTCCGGTAATGACATTGATTACTATATTATCTCGCTCTACTTTGAGTGTGATTTTATCGCAATCCTGGTGGATTTCCTGGTAGTTTGCAATAAATTTTCGCAGCCAGTCGTTAAGAATAATTTTCTGTGCTGAAGTATCATCGTGCCGTGAAGCATCCAGAACTTCCTCGATGATCATATTGACGCGATTGCAATGGCCGAGAATTATTTCAATCATTCTCTTGTCGTCATCAACTATAGATCCGGATTCCTGCAGCAGTTGACTCGCATGACTGATCGCCCCGAGCGGGTTACGAATTTCATGCGCGATACCGGCAGTTAGCCGTCCCAGTGAAGCCAGCTTCATCTGTCTTACGCGTTGAACTATCTGCCGGTTATCTTCGAGAAATATGAGGATGTCAGAAGCAGTATCTTGATTTAAGAAGGCAAAATGCATCTGAATTTGTTTGTTGTTACCAGGTATTGTAATAGGCTGTGGTGGGCGCTTGGGATTTATCTTCCAGAGGTTGAGTTGCTGATCAAGCACCACCGGCAGTTGGTAGTCATAATTTTTACCGGCATCAACCGCGGTCAGTATTGGTGCCAAGGTGTTTTTTGCGGCGCTATTCATACTGACAATTTCGCTCGCCGGGTTCACAACGACTATTCCTGTGCGCATTCTTTGAATAATCTCATTGTTGAGCTTTTCGAGGTCGATCATGTTTGTTGCCTGCTTGTCCGTCAGCAAGGCTGTTTCATAAATTCGATTAGTAACGGTTTGAATATACAAAGATGCCGCAAAGAGAATGATTCCCAGAATTCCGGTTTGGATAAACTGATTAGGGCGGTCTTCCAGTGCTAGCGCGAGATACAGCTCACAGTAAATCACTGCCAGAGCAGCAACAGCAGCGAGAAAAGTGCTAACCCGCCCACGAATTAGCAAGCTCCCCGCTGCGATGGTGACAATCAATAGCAAACCAAGGCCGCTGGTTATTCCTCCACTGCTGTAGATAACCAGCGTGACCAATAAAATATCAATGATAAGCGTGCCACTGAGCCACTGTGGATTTTGCAGACGCTGACGCCCTCTGGGTGTCAGGAAAGTTACGATAACGCCAAAAATGGCATAGCTAGTGCTGGCCTGAACAAACAGAGTGGGATTCAGATCGCCCAGAATAGTTCTATCCGGGCTGCTGATATAGGTAACCAGCAGGACCAGCGGTAACAGAATACGATAGATATTGTAGACTAGTGCTAGGTTATAAATCTGACTTGTATATTGAGCGGTGGTTTCGGTCATGGTTCTCGATCGAATCTTATAATGTCTACAGGTTCCCCGGCACGATATACCGTACAATACACAAGCCGACGGAGAAATCCGAACGTCGGGGTTTTAGCGGGGTCAGGCGTCCATAATTCTCTGCGAGAATTTCTAATTCAGGACTCGTAGTGCGGGTTAAGGATAACAGTTAAAGAGGGAAATATGGCGCGGCAATTGAGAATAGTTATGGCCCAACTCAACTTTATGGTTGGAGACATCGAGGGCAATACTGCGTTGGTGCTGGAGAACGCAAAGCGCGCTATTTCCGAGTATGGGGCGGAATTGATTGCCTTTCCGGAATTAACCCTCACTGGCTATCCGCCTGAAGACTTGCTGTTACGTCCCAGTCTGAGTCTTCGCGTTAATCGAGCAATTGACAAAATCCTGCAGGCAGATCTCGATATTCACATAGTGCTTGGGTTCCCGGAAACAATTGACGGAGAATTATTCAATGCCCTGACTGTACTCAAGGGTGATCGTCGACTGGCTACTTACCACAAACAATGTTTACCAAATTATCAGGTATTCGATGAATGCCGCTATTTCCAGGCAGGTGACAAACCCTGTGTGCTACAGATCGCTGACATCACTATTGGTTTCACTATTTGTGAAGATTTGTGGGAGCAAGTTCCGTTGCAGCAAGCGCTGGAAGCGGGCGCGGATCTGGTCGTCAACATCAATGCATCACCTTATCGCATCGACAAACTCGAACAGCGACAAGCATTGTTGAGCCAGAAAAGCAGGGAAGGTGGTTTTCCTATCATTTATGTCAACCTGGTAGGAGGGCAGGATGAACTAATATTCGATGGCGCTTCTATGGCGGTGAACGCCAACGGGGACTGTCGCTACCTGGCGCCAAACTTTGAAGCGGGCCTTCATCTTGTAAACGTAGATATCGCAACTGCTGAGGCCACCGCGGGCGCGTGTTGCAATATTCCTCGGCAATCCATGGCCCCGGAGCAATCTCTGGAAGCCAGTGTATACCAGGGCCTGGTGTTAGGGGTTCGGGATTATGTAAATAAAAACAAATTTGTCGGTGTGGTTTTGGGCTTGTCAGGTGGAATTGATTCTGCTCTTACACTGGCAATTGCAGTGGATGCATTGGGTAAGGACAGAGTGAAAGCGGTAATGATGCCGTTTGCATACACTTCGCAACTTAGCCTCGATGCGGCGGCACAACAAGCGAAAGCGCTTGGTGTCGGCTACGAAGTCATTTCAATAGCTGATATTTATGGGGCCTTCGTCAGAGCCCTTGAAGCCGAATTTGCCGGGATGGCGGTGGATGTCAGTGAACAGAATATTCAGGCGCGGTGTCGGGGTGTAATCTTGATGGCTATCTCGAACAAAAAGCGACTCATGGTACTCACCACCGGCAACAAGAGCGA
>Ga0209403_10000390_pt1 | contig 66564 bp, 59 predicted proteins | sample ArcticOcean_MG_C_8_FD_187440 | JGI IMG/M metagenome (GOLD analysis project Ga0209403, IMG submission 187440) | Marine microbial communities from western Arctic Ocean - ArcticOcean_MG_CB11_86 (SPAdes) (version 2) | ecosystem: Environmental > Aquatic > Marine > Oceanic | place: Arctic Ocean... | reverse complement strand
GGGAACTACGAATCCGATCCGGCTTTCGTGAGTAATGGGACTTTCGACCTAGTTGTTGCTCCGCCAGACTCGAGTCTGATCAACCAAAAATTGTCGTTTTTTCTCGGTGGCCAGGTTGAAGCGGACCGGACAGTTAATTTTGTGCCAGCTTCGGTAGATTTGGACTTTGATCTGGCATTCCCGAAACTACCTGACCCGACGCCGACCGCGACCGCGATTCCTACCTCCACGCCGCGGACGGCACCAACCATTGTTTATTCTGGTTCGATCATCGTTGCGGGAACTGACGTACCCTCGGGGGCAACACTGGTGGCGAATCTAGGATCCTACCAATCACTTTCAGCCCTTATTGAGGAAAACAACTACAGGGCTTTGGTCGTTGATCCGGGGGACGGAGAGCTGCTTGGTGATTCGATTGTCTTCACGCTTAATGGATTTGCAGCTACCCAAGATGTGACTTATAAAGAAGGAGAACTGAGCCGTAACTTGGACCTGATATTTGTCGGGTTGCCGGCGCCGACGGCGACTCCGACGCTGACTCCCCTGCCTACAGCTACACGGGTTCCGACGGCGACGCCATTGCCGACTGCAACGCCAACTTCGACTCCGATACCTACGCAGACGGCCACACGCACGCCGACCACTATCCCGAGTGCGACGCCAACGAGGACACCTACGCGGACCCCGGCGCCGACATTTACACCTCGGCCTACCCGTACGCCAACTCCGGAGGCCACGGCGACGGAAATACCCACGCAGATTCCGTCTCCAACGTCGTCGGCCATCGAGGCTTCACCTACGGTCACGCCAGAAGAAGAGGGAGGCGGATTCGCGTGTGTTCCGTTCTTAGACGTGTCAAAAGGGACTGGAGCGATGAATGTGCTGCTATTGCTAGGCCCGATAGGTTTGATCGTGGGGTATCGCAGAATCCGACACCGTCCATAGGATTCGATTGGGCAATATCGCGACCGCCTCTGGGGTTCCCAAAAAATTAACGAGTCCTTGGTGCTGTCTGACACTCCGGCTTGCCCGTTTCTGTTCTCCAGGTCCCTATCGATGTCTTTGCCAGATTCCCGTCGGCTCGGTTTCGGTCTCCGGACCCTTGTAACCTCTGATGGTATCGCCAGCCGAAAATCACGCCACGGGGGAGTGTGCCATGTATTCAGTAACCACCAATGCCGCGGCTCGATATCTGGCTAGCGCCAGGCTGGACCGCGTCCGTTTGGAGAGCCTCGGCTCGGAGCTGGCCCCCGGCGATGAGCTCTCGGCCTATGTTGTACAGGATGCGCTCCATGAACGGCTCAATGAGGCGGGGGCAGGGGCTGTGTCTGGTCACAAGATTGGTTGTACCACGCCGATCATGCAGAGGTACCTGGGAATTGACACTCCCTGCGCGGGGGGGGTATTTGAGCCGACGGAACGCCGTCAAAGAGGCGTGTTTTCGTTTGATAAACTGCTGCATCCCGGTGTAGAGTGCGAACTCGCCGTGCGGCTAGGAGCGGATCTTATTCCTGTTGACGCCCCTTTCGATGCTGTTTCCGTGGCTAATGCTGTTGAGGCAGTCACTCCCGCAATTGAGATCGTCGATGACCGTTGGGTCGACTACAAGGCGATCGATACCCCGTCCCTGATCGCGGATGATTTTTTTGGCGCCGGTTGTGTTCTTGGTGATGATGCGCAGAATTGGCGTGAGTTGGATCTGTCCGATGTTGAGGGCTCGATGACGATTAATGGTGAGCTTGTGGGCACCGGCAAGGGCTCGGCGATACTAGATCAGCCTCTTTCGGCGCTTGCCTGGCTTGCAAACTTGATGGCGCAACGGGGCAAATCCCTGAAAGCCGGGGAGTTTGTTTTGCTTGGGAGCCTTGTGGAGACGAAATGGGTGGAACGAGGCGACCTGGTCGAGATAGACCTCGGCAGCCTCGGTCGTGCCACCGCACACTTCGTTTAGGCGCTACAAGCGCTTTGGGGAGCTACACTCATCTCAGGGCATGACAGGCGCGCGCCCCAATTCCCAGAACCTTTCGCGGATGCTCAGGGGCAACAGACCCTGGTTGGGGTCGATATCCAGCGCCGAAGGGAGTCCCCTGACTATCGGCCCGTCTTCTGAGCCTTGGCCCAGCTGTCTCTCAGGGAGACCGTGCGGTTGAATACCAGCGCGCCGGGCTTCGAATCTACTGAGTCTACGCAGAAGTAGCCGAGTCTCTCGAACTGGAAACGGGCTTCGGGAGTCGCGTTGGCCAGTCCCGGCTCCAATCGGCAAGAGTCCAGGGTGACTAGGGATTCCGGGTTCAGGACTGAGCTGTAATCGTCTACGGCATCGGGTCTGTCGACTGTAAACATCCGGTCGTATAGGCGAACTTCAGCGGTCAAGGCATGCTCTGCCGAGACCCAGTGGATAGTCCCGCGGACTTTGCGTCCGTCCGGCGCCTGCCCTCCCCGAGTCTCGGGGTCATAGGTGCACCTGACTTCGACGATCTCGCCCGTTTGCTCGTCCTTGACTACGCTTTGGCATGTGATGAAGTAGCCATATCTCAGGCGTACCTCGCGTCCAGGCGCCAGCCTATAGAACTTCTTGGGCGGGTCCTCCATGAAGTCGTCGCGTTCGATGTATAGCTCACGGGAGAACGGTATCTTTCGTGAGCCCATCGACGGATCCTCAGGGTTGTTTACCGCCTCCATCTCCTCGGTTTTGCCTTCAGGGTAGTTTTCTATAACTACCTTGAGTGGGCGGAGAACACCCAGGACCCTCTGCGCCCGATGGTTCAGGTCTTCACGGACGAAGTGCTCGAGAAGCTGGATCTCTGCCGTGTGGTTCCTCTTGACCACACCGACACCACGGGAGAAGTTGTTGACGGCCTCTGGTGTGTAGCCGCGCCGCCGCATCGCCGAGATGGTCGGCATCCGCGGGTCGCTCCAACCTGTGACATGGCCGTCCTCCACGAGGGACAGCAGCTTGCGCTTGCTCATCATCGTGTAGGTCAGGTTCAGTCGGGCGAACTCGATCTGCTGAGGGTGGTGCACTTCCAGCTCATCCAGCAGCCAATCGTATAGAGGACGGTGGTCTTCGAACTCCAGCGTGCAGATCGAATGGGTTACGCCTTCGATGGAGTCGGACTGGCCCTGGGCAAAGTCGTAAGTCGGGTAGATCGGCCAGTCGTCGCCGGTCCGGTGGTGGGTCGCATAGAGGATGCGGTAGATGACGGGGTCACGTAGATTTAGGTTCGGTGACGCCATGTCGATCTTGGCGCGCAAAACCCGCGAGCCCTCTTCGAATTCACCTGCACGCATCCTGGTGAACAGGTCGAGGTTCTCTTCGACACTCCGATCGCGGTAGGGGCTATCCTTGCCCGGTTCGGTCAGTGTGCCCCGATACTCTCTGATGTCAGCAGGGCTCAGATCGCAGACGTAGGCCTTGCCATTGTTTATCAGCTTTTTCGCAAATCCGTACAGATCGTCGAAGTAGTCCGAGCTGTAGTAGGCTTGACCTCCCCAGTCATGGCCGAGCCAGCGCAGATCCTCCTCGATTGAGTTGACGTACTCCACGTTCTCTTTCGTGGGATTTGTGTCGTCAAACCGTAGGTTACAGACACCGTCGTACTCCGAGGCGATGCCGAAATCGATTGCAGTGGCTTGAGCGTGGCCGATGTGGAGGTAGCCGTTGGGCTCCGGCGGGAAGCGAGTCATCACGCGACCGCCATTCTTGTTGGCCTCGAGGTCCTCTTCGACGATGCTGCGAATGAAATCGGTTGGAGAAGACAAGTATGCTACTCCGTGGGTGAGGGTCGGCGACTATTTCGCCTGCTTGCCTGATGCGACACTTCCTGGAATAGTGTAGTGGATTAGCTAGGAGCTACACAACGTTCTCGTAGGTAGGCATCTTTGGTCCGCAGCGGTTCGTATTCATAAGAACCAGAGACGATCACAGGTGGAGGAGGATCCGTGCGGTCCCTATGGCGAAGACCCAGACTAGGATTTCTGTTCAGGAAACGCACTGTCCTGGGTCTGCTCGCGCTCTTCATCATGCTGCCCCAGACCGACACCTTCCGGCTGTCGCCTGCCAAAACGACTGCCTCTGAGTATCTCTTCTCGCTGGCCGGCTGGGAGGTGGTGAACGTCCCGTACAAGTGGTACCAGTTGCTGTTGAAGGCCTTGCCAGGCGACGATCCTTCTCGGGAGGAGCGTCTGGTAAGCCTAGACCGCTACCTGCAGCTTGCCAGGATGGTGCGCAAGGAAAAGGAGCGCCTTGATGGCCTGACGTTTCGCAGCAGCTCAACGATGGCCACCGGAAGCATCAGAGACAGGTCGGAGAGGTCGACCGACTATCTGGACGAGTTGACCGCCGAGAAGGAGGCCGTGAGGGCGGACGCTGAGGGGGCAATCGAGTCGGAGTTGAGCGCGGTGCTCATTGAGGAGAACCTGACTTCCATGTTTGGGTTCTTATTCCCACCGGTTGACCTGCGCTTCGACCGCCCGCCTACGGTGCTTGTAGTCTCGCCACGAGACCGTATTGAGCTAACCGAGACGGTGTTGTTGCATGCGGATGTGCCACCGATGGAGCGGGATCGTCTGGAGACGGAGCTGCTTGAACGTTACGATCTGTCCGCACTGGTGGCCGATCTGGGCGGGATTGCCACCTACCCCTCGCTCGTAAATGACCTCCGTGAGTTGCGGTCGATCAGCCGACTGGCCGCCCACGAATGGCTACACCAGTACTTCACGTTCCACTCGCTGGGACGCCACTACCGCAGCTCCTCGGAGATGCTAGCGATCAACGAGACGGCCGCCGACATGGCGGGCCGCGAGCTGGGGGACACTCTATTTGCTCGTATGGGTGGAGATCTCAGTGTGTCGGAGAGCCGCTATCTGTCCGTTGAACAGCGCAACCCGGCGTTTACCCGTGAGATGCGGGAGACCAGACAGCGAACCGAGGAGCTTCTTGACGAGGGCAAAATTGTTGAGGCCGAACGGTATCTCAAGGAGCGATGGTGGTTTCTGAGACTGCGTGGAATTGGGCTTAGAAAGCTAAACCAGGCCTACTTCGCTTTCTATGGGTCCTATGCCGCTAGCGCCGCGTCCGTTAGCCCTATCGGCGCTCAGCTCGCGGAGCTGCGGCAGCGCTTTTCCGGCGTCGGGGGCTTTCTGAAGACTGTGGTGACGATCTCCAACTACGACGAGTATCTCGAATTATTGGAGCGCTATGGTGTTGAGACGGAGGAAACGAACGGAGATTAGGACCCTCACCTCGATCCGCTCCCTCGAAGGGTGAGGAGGTTGCTTAGGTCGCTTCCACGCGCTCAATGGCGTGAAGATCCAGGCGTCTGGCGTTGAAGGTCAATAACACCACGGCGACAACGAATATCCCCAGTAGCACTCCGTAGGTCGGTAGCATGAGCGTCCAGTCTGTGATCAGGACGAATGGTGGCACCGATCGCTCTCCTGTCTCGGAGACGGCCACAGATGAGACCATCAGGTTCGTCGTGCGAAAACCGGCCCAGGTGCCGAGGACAAGACCAGTCACGGCGATCGATAGGTGTTCGAAGGCCAGCAGCCACGTCAGCTGTTGGCGGGATAGCCCCATGGACTGCAGGAATCCGATCTCGCTCCGGCTCTTGCTGGCGAACAACAGGAGGTAGGTGGCGTATCCCAGGCCCGCAGCCACGATTACGGTTAGCAGCGCTACGAGCACCATCGAATTCCATCCTGATGTCGCGAGGGGGTCTATGCGCGAGGATTCCAACATGTCCGTTTTGTCCATGACACGACCCGAGAAGCGGAAAACACGGTCGAGGGCGTCTCTGACGGCATCGTATGCGATCGGTGACTGTGTGACGAAGAGCTCGTTCGGAGTCGCCGCGACCATATTGCTCATCACGTTTACGTGGCCGAGCAGGCTCTCGAGGTCTGCCAGGATGAATCTTCCGCCGATTGGCGCCATCGTTGGGAAGTAGTCGATCACTCCCCGTACGACCATCGGGACATTTCTCTCCGAGACTGAGACGACGATCACGTCGTCAATTCCGAACGCCGTGGTCTCTGCCAGGGCGGCGCTGATTACGACGGGAAGCGGCCCGCCGGTAGGGCTCTGGTAAAAGCCCCGCACGCCATCCTGGTTCTCTGTGCCAAATGTGAACACTCCCGTCCGACGTCCACTATGGGCCGTGCGGCCGGTGGAGGTAATGCGGTCTGGCGATAGGGTGGATGTGACGATGGGCATCCATCTGTGTTGCTCCTCGAATCCGTCGAGAATGTGTACCCGCTGTGCCTCACCGACCCGGGTGTGAATGTCGTCGATCAACATCTGGCCGGCTGTATTAACATCTCCTGCGCCCGCCTCGAAGAGTTGGAGCGACACCAGATCCACGGGGTGCCGCATCCATCCGGGTATCTGAACCTCCAAGAGCTGCCATCCCGGGGCTCCGATTATTCCTGCGGCGAGGGAACTCAGGCGGCCATTGCCCTCCTCCAATATGAACCACATCGAGGTGTTCGGGATCTCCTCGCGAGGATTCACCCAGACCCCTATGCTCGTGGACTCCTCCGGGATTTCCAGCCGTTCGATCCGTGCGCTGGACCGTAGATCTCCCATTACGGCGGTGACCGATTGGTCGGAGAAGTCCTCTCGGTACCAGGTAATGTAGGGAAACTCCAGCGAGTCGACTGCGAGGATTTCGGCGGGTGCGGCTGCGGCCCGCGTGCTCTGCCGCAGCGCCAGTGATACCCCTGTTGCGCCTGGGAGGACCGATAGGAATCGCTGTTCCTCCGCGGCTATGCTCTCCATGGAAAAGGTCGTGATTTCGGCTACTCGGACGTCCGCGGCGGTCGCGTAGGAGATGCGATCCTCGACGTTGCGCTTCAGTGTGCCGCCAACGGTGGTCGCCAGGACTCCAACACCTGTCACGAGTACCAGGAGCAGTACGAGAGAGGTGTATTGCAGAGGGTTGCGGGCCATGTGCCAGAGTCCAATTGAGAGCCAGACGGGCGCGACTCTGGTGAGCCTCCGGAGAGCGATGAACGCTACTTGGGCCGGCACCAGAACCATCAGCCCGACGGCTGGGAAGAACGCCAGGTCTCCGGGCCCGGGCCGTTCCAGGGCCATCAGCGTGGCTACGAGGGCACCCTGCAACGCCAGGCCGCTGATGCGCCAAAGCGATAGCCGTGCGTGGTCTGTCGCCCAGTACGCGCCTCCTATGGCCAGTGCGAGCGAGACGGGGGCTATCCAATCCAGCAAGCGGTCATCGAGGATGTCTACCCATACGGTGACTGCCGAGAACGAGAGGACGGCGGCGGTTGCCGTTAGGTGGACCAGTGCGGATGATTCGCCGCCGAGGAAGCGTATTGTGAGAGGAAACAGGCGCATGAAGAGCAGCCCAACCACCATCAAGAACAGGATGGGAGCAAGCAGTAGCGGCTCGTTGACACCTGGCTCACTGAACAGGCCGCCCGAGATCAGGTGTCCTCGGCTTTGCAGCTCCCAGAACACTACCCCCCCCAGGACCAGCACGCCGATGTCCAGGTTGTAGCGTTGCCACATTGGCACAGTCGGCGGGCGCCCGATTCGGAGCTTGTGGGCCAGTAGTGCGCCGCGGGCGCCTATCAGCCCGGGCAGTACCACGATTGAGAGGCAGAGTAGGCCAGCGCCCCCAGCGATGATGAAGGGCACAGGTCCCAGCTCCACTGGCAGGAACTCGCCCCCGGTTGCAGCCCGCAGGTATAGTACCTTCCCCGCCGCGGCCACTATGCCGATTGCCAGGAATGGCGCGACCACGACTGCTACGCCGGTCATGAGCAGGCCTTCCAGCAAATAGAGCCGGAGGAGCTGTCCCATTCCGGTGCCCCTGGTCCGTAGTAGCGCGGAGTCTTTGGCCCGGTTGTGGACGAGGTACGAGACGATCATGGCCAGGTAGAAAAAGACCGTTACGAGGACGATGGCCAGGAGCAAAAGTAGGGGCACTCTGGAGAAAAAGCTCGTGCTCTCGAAGTCGTTCAGGGTCTGCCTCAGCCGTGTGGCGACACCCGAACCGGGGATCGCTCTGGCCATGTTGTCGCCGAAATCGTCTAGGTGTTGTCGTGCGTCAGCGAGATCCCACTCCTTGAATCTCTCCGTATCGACAAGGACAATCCACACGGAGTCGATCAGGGTCGTGGGGTAGGTGGCGCCAACGGCATCCACCAGGGCTCTCTGGGTAGCATAAAGTGGCGCTGGGGGCACTCTGGTCTCGGCGGCTTCCTCCCCAAGCGCCTCCTCCTCTTCTTCATTGGGGGGGTCGAGGAGTATGTATGGGGGCAGCGGCCAGTAGTCTTCGGTCGAGTCGGTTGCCTCCACGATGCCGGAAATGCGCACGAAGATGGGTTCGACCCCTTGGGCCGGGGTGACTGTGAGCACCTCCCCGACCGCAAGTTGGAAGAGCCTGGATGTGTTAACGCTGATGATCGCTTCGATCAGCGGACGGCCCTGCTTTTCGGATACCTGGTCGCCCGCCATCTCGCCTTCGAGAAATGTGAGGTGGCTTTCCAGGTTGGTTAGCGAGCGGAAGTAGGAGCGACAGCAGGGGCCTGGTCCTTCTGAGGCCCGGGGTAGCCTCGTACCTGGCATGGCCGTGTCATAGGTATCGACGAGCAGGAATCGTTGACGGCTTTGGAAGATCGGCGCTACCGTGCCGTCGGCTGCCTCAACCAGGGAGGTCTCAGTCTCGCTTAGCCTCTCCTCGGTTAATCGGATGTTGGAGAGGAAGATGCTGATGTTCGAGAATGGTGGATCGAGCCGGTCGATCGCCAGGTTGAGCCCGAGGCGTTCCAGGGCGGAGACGTAGACGGGCGCTGCGGCGGCCAGGGTCGTCGCGATCAAGATACCGGCGAAGATGCTTGCCAGGAGTGGCCAATCATCCGCAAACCGTTTGAAGACTAGTCTCGACAGAGAGAGCGGGGGCATTGCCGGGCCTCATCATGAGCCCAAACGTTTTGGCAGAGGGACACGGAGCGCACCGAGCAGTTCGAGCGTGGGCCCGACTCGACGCTATCTGCGATCTCTGCGAAAGGTACGATAGAGGCTCTAAGATAACATAGCTACGGCATCGTCACGATTTGGCGGTGCGCGACTCTTCGTACTACGCCCCTGCCGGACGCTTAGATGTGCTGCGCACGCTCAGGGGGCGGGGTGTGGTGGACTGGACACAGGCGGTGTAGTTCAGCGGATGCTTGCAGAATGGTGCAGCCCTTGCCGCTAGGGCAACTCATCACTATGCAAAAGACCTTGACTCGCGCATGTGCTGCCCATAGAATTGCGGACACCTTTTCACGACATGGAGGAGTTCAATTGGGTCAGAACCTTCGTATTCTTAGCGTCAACGCTCACCCACACGATTTCACTCACTACGCTGGCACGCTCGGGATTCATGCGGCAGCCGGGGACGAGGTTACCGTCGTCAGTATCACCACCGGCGAGGCTACTCACAACGAGGCTCTCCACGATGAGCTGATGAAGCCGGAGGCGGACCGCGACCCCGCCATCATTAACCAGGGGGCCGGGGACTACAGCGCCGTGAAGGCGAAGGAGCTGGAGGAGGCCTGCGCGATATTCGGCATCACAGATGTCAGAATCCTCGGATTCCCGCAGCCCTATCGGGTCTCCCTGTTTCCCGAGTCGATTGACGCTCTGCGGGACGTAATCATGGAGACGAGGCCCCATGTCATGATTACCCAGAGCCCACACACCGCCACCCGCAACGGCATGCCGGCCAGGGTACCTGACGACCATGAGGAGACTGCCTTTATGAGTCTGGAGGCTCAGGGCCGGGCGGCCACTGCCACCCCGGGTGACACCGCGGCCCCCCACTCGATAGCTTCCGTCTACTACCCCGGTGTCTATTATCAGAACGATGAGTTCGACTTTGTGGTCGACATCAGCGACTGGTTCGAGAAGCGAGTCGAGGCTGAGAACAAGTATGTCAGCCAGGGTCACTATCCTGCCTGGTCCCGGAAGCGGATGGAGGTCTCGTTGGGCAATGTTGGCTGGTTCGCGGGGGCCATGTACGGTGAGGGCTTCGTGCGCGACAAGGCCGAACTGGTACCGATGATTACCGTCGCGGAATCGGCGCTAAGGCGGGCCACAGAGCCAGTGGGCGACCGCTACGAACGCATGGTAGGCGAGAGGCCGCCGGCACACTAGATCTTTGCGCCGTCCTCGCCTCGTGGCGTGGCGGTGCACTTTAAACCGTTGGGTTGGAAATGTGAACCCGGTACGGACCGCCTGATCGAATGGCGGGACCAATTTCGCGGCATGGAGGAGTTCCAATGGGTAGGAAGCTTCGTATTTTGGGCGTCAACGCTCACCCCCACGACTTTACGTGGTACGCGGGCACACTCGGGATTGCCGCGGCATCGGGCGACACAGTCACGGTGGTTAGCATCACCACGGGCGAGTCTGCCCACAACGAGGCGCTCCATGACGAGCTGATGAAGCCGGAGGCGGAGCGCGACCCCGCCATTGTCAACCAGGCGCCCGGCGACTTCAGCGCCCTAAAGGCGAAGGAGATGGAAGAAGCCGCCGCAATATTTGGCATCACCGATGTTAGGAATCTCGGCTTCTCGATGCCATTCAAGGTGACTGAGCAGCCTGAGTCGGTGCGCGCACTCCGGGAGGTGATCCTGGATGTCCGTCCCGATATCATGATCACCCAGAGTCCGTTCTTGACGGGCCATCAAGGTAAGGCGTCCGGGTCGACCGATGACCACTACGAGACCGCATACATGAGCCTGGAGGCTCGCAGCCAGGCGGCTAATCCCGTCTTCGGCGATACCGAAGCGCCCCATGCAATAGCGACCGTCTACTACCCTGGTGTCTATTTTCAGAACGAGGAGTTCGACTTTGTAGTCGACGTCACCGACTGGATCGAGAAGCGAATTGCGGCCGAGGACAAGTACATCAGCCAGGGCCATTACCCTGCCTGGTCCCGTCGGCGAATGGAAGTCTCGCTGGGCAACGTCGGTTGGTTCGCGGGGACGATGTACGGAGAGGCCTTCGTACGTGAGAAGCCCGAGCTGATGTCCAGGATGACCGTCGCCGAATCGGAGTTAAGACGCGCCTCGGAGCCCATCGGAGACTACTACGAGCGCATAGTGGGCGAGAGGCCGCCGGCACACTAGGTTCTTTGTTCCCAGGCCCTTCTTGGTGTTGTCGCTGCATGCCGGGGTGGACACTCCACTTTCGACCCTTTTGCCGCAGAGCGTCTTCTTGTGTCAGCCGTCTTGGGGCGGCCGGAGTGATTACCAATGGACCTTGAGATTCGAGCCATCACGCCTGAAGAGACCGAGGGGTTCATCAGAGCCACGTCGATGGCCTTCGGGCAGCCACCCAGCGACGAGGATCTGGCCAAGCGCCCATCCATGAAGGAGTTCGATCGCTCCCTTGCGGCCTATGAAAATGGCAGCATGGTTGGGGGGGCTCACTCGCGCTCTTTTCGTATGAACGTGCCCGGCGGCGAGCTAGCGACGGCCGGGGTTCTCGACGTCACGGTGGCCTCGACCCACCGTAGGCGAGGCATCTTGACCGCCCTGATGGTGGACCAGCTGAAGGGGGTCCATGATCGTGGCGAGCCCCTTGCGGCCCTCACCGCCTCGGAGAGTGTCATCTACGGCCGCTTTGGCTACGGCATCGCTACAGTCCACGAGAAGTGGAGCGTCGAAAGGCCGTACACGGCGTATGCAATGCCCTACGAGCTCGGGGGCCGCCTGGAGTTTGTTGAGCCAAAGCAGATGCGCGCGACTTTTCCCGAGGTGTACCGGCGGGCTACGGCGTCGCGTCCTGGGACCATTGAGAGACCGGCTGATATGTGGGACTGGATCGTGACCGATTACCCTCCGGATCGCGGAGGGGCCAGCGCCTATTTCCACGTGGCATATTACGGAACAGGCGGGAATCTTGACGGATATGTCTCTTACCGCATCAACGGCACTAGCTTGAGTGTTGGCGAGCTGATTTCGACGACGGACGAGGCCCATGCTGCACTGTGGCGGTTCTGCTTTGATGTCGACTTGATGAGCGCGACAGGGGCAAATCAGCGGCCTGTGGATGATCCTCTGCCCTGGATGATGGCGGAGCCGCGGCAATTGAAGCGCACTCCGTACGATGGCCTGTGGGTGCGGCTTGTGGATCTTCCCGCCGCGATGACGGGCAGAACATATTCGAGCGAGGGGCGGCTTGTCCTTGAGGTGCGCGACGAATATTGCCCATGGAACGATGGCCGCTATGTTCTCGATGGCGGGCCGGAGGGCGCGACGTGCCGTCCAACGGACATGAAGCCCGATCTGGCGCTATCGGCGGCGGACCTAGCTGCGGCCTACCTGGGCACTGTTTCTTTCACAACGCTGTCTCATGCCGGTCGCGTGGAGCAGGTGTCGGAGGGGGCTTTGGCGCTGGGGGATACGATGTTTGCGACGGCCCTCAAGCCATGGTGCCCCTACAGCTTCTAAGTACTGGCGCTGCGCGCGCTGGATTGGGCGGTGCTGCGCACGCTGGGTCTGGCGGGGCTGGTGCTGACCTGGTCGGGGCAGGCGCTTGGTGCTGGAGGCAGCCCCGAGCCCCCAAGGACCTAGACACTGATTTCTAGAGTGAGAAGCGCTCCTCTTTCCAGGGGTCGCCTTCCATGTGGTACCCGTTTACCTCCCAGAAACCTGGGGCGTTGTTTGCCATGAACTCTATGCCGTTGACCCACTTGGCGCTCTTCCATCCGTAGCGTTTTGGCACCACCAGCCTCAGCGGCCCGCCGTGGTCGGCCTCCAGCGCCGCGCCGTCGTGTTTGTAGGCGTAGAGCACGTCATCGTCGGTGGCGACATCCAGTGACATGTTTGTCGTGTAGCCACCGTAGCAGTGCACCATGACATGCGAGGCCTCAGGCCCTGGCTTGACCAGTTTCATGACCTCAGTGAACGCGACGCCTTCCCACGTATTTTGCAGGCGGCTCCACTGTGTAACGCAGTGGAACTCGGCGTCTAGCGTGGTTTTTTCCAGGTCCATGAACTGCTTCCAGTCCAGAGTCACCTCTTCATCGACCAGGCCGAAGATGCGGAAGCGCCATTTGTCGAGGTCGATGCTCTGGGTCGGGCCGAAGGTCAGCACGGGAAACTTTTCTGTCACGAACTGACCTGGTGGCGCATTTTCGTCGTCCCCGTTTCGGGCCGCCCTGGTAATTCGACCAAGTTTTTTGAGCATATGTTCTCCCGTGGGTCGGCGCAGCCAGACTGCGACATTGTACAACGGTGAATCTGCATGGAGGATTGTGAGTGGGTCTATTGCGGGGTATCCCTCCCCCAACATGTTGGAATATCCCCTGTCTGCCTCTCCCCTACAACCGATACGATGTTATCGTTGCTCGCCGGACCTAAATTGGGACGGTGGGGCCGACGCATGGCGTCACGTCAATATTACGGATGGTTGGGAATCCATCTGCCAGAGGGACGGAGTGGGAAGCCGCAGACCACCATATTTAGAGGCCCTGCAGGGCACGGTCATCGACCAGCGAGGCGTGACCGGGCTGGAAGTTGCCATTGTGCTGATCGCCTTTGTGGTGGTTTCCAGCGTCTTTGCGTTCTCGACGCTCTCTGCAGGGCTTGCATCCTCCGACCAGGTGGAGTCGACGTTCGACGCCAGCTTGTCGGAGGCCGGTGGCAGTTTGGAGCTTCGGAGTGGCGTCAAGCTGGAGACTACATTAACTACCAAGGCGCTAACTACCGTTACAGCGGAGGCCGTAGGGGACGGAGACGGTGTTGACACGACATTCAGCCTGGCCAGTACGCCTGTCCTGTCCAACTCCGAGACGATATTCGTTGGCGGTGTGGCAAACGCGCGAGGTACGGATTACAGCTTCAACTATGACACTGGTGTCATCACCTTCACGGCGGCTCCGGCGTCCGACGCGGCTATCAGGGCCTACTACAGGCACGGGCATGACTTTGTCGGTACGGGCGATGGCTCTTCGACGGCATTCGTCCTGTCAGATGTGCCGGTAATTCCGGGGAACGGTGTGGTCGTGTACCTCGACGGTACTGCCACGATCCTCGGTGCCGACTACATGCTGGACCATGATACTGGCGTCCTGAGTTTCAACACTGCTCCCGATGCGGGCGCTCGTCTTGGCGCAACATACACCTCCTACACCATAGGCAATGTCGTCCTGACCCTTTCGAACGCCGTGGGTGGTGAGCCTATAGACATGACCGGGGGCAAGACAATCATGAGCTTCATGGACTCAGATACTTTGGCAGACGACATCATCAACTACACCCACACGAATCTTGGGCTCGCCGACGCCGACAACCTGCTTGAGACGGGGGAATTGGTTGAGTTCAGGGTCGACGTGAGTGGGTACGGTTTGACCAACGACGATGCGTTTACGCTGAGCGTCACCCCTCCCACCGGATCCAAGCTTATCCTGATGCGGACCATACCTACCCGCATCGAGAGGCTAATGGAGTTGGGGTAGTGATTTCGGTTGTGAGCACCCTGCGCAGGTGACGGGCGAAGGTCCGTTCCCGTCGCATTGATACAATAGTTGCATGACCACCGATGGTGGCGACCTGAGGGTCCTTGTCATTGCCCGTGACCAACCTGGCCCGTGCGGGGCTGTCTGCCCTTCTGGGGGAGCAGCCAGGGTGCACTGTGGCCGGTTAGGTAGACGCCCTGGATTCAATCGACTCCCTGGGCGACCCGTACCGTGCCGACGCGATCGTGTGGGACATGTCCGGGTCGGCGGATGAATCGCCAGAACACATAGCGGACCTGGATGCCCTGGGTGCGCCGGTAGTGGCCCTGGCCCGTGACGAGTCGGGAGCGACCGACGCTTGGGCGGCGTGTTATCGCGTGATGTCGACGCCGAAACCCTCGTCAGTACACTGAATACCGTTGCCAGGGGTCTCGTCGTGGCAGACCCCGGTCTGTCGGCTCGTGTGCCCGCCATTCGTGAGCAGAGCGCCCCACAGGCCGAGGTTACTCCGCGCGAGTTGCAGGTGCTGGGTTTGATGGCAGAGGGCATGCCCAACAAGACCATCGCCGCGCGTCTGGGAATCAGCGAGCACACCGTCAAATTCCACGTTAACGCCCTGCTCAACAAGCTTGGCGCCCACAGCCGCACCGAGGCCGTCACCCGTGCCACTCGCATGGGCCTGATAGCCCTCTGACCTAACCGAATTACCGGGTTATGCCCAGTCCTCCGGGCGGTGTTCTGCCGACCACGAGCACGTATCCTCAGTATCAGACATCTATCAGATGCGCTTAGGTGTCACGCTCAAGTACTGGAGGTACTGACATGCCGGACACATTGATCAACGTATCGAACGACCTTGCCGATACGGTCGCAGCCGCCGACCGTGGTGTTTTGCGTGTTGACGGACGCCACCGCGTCGCCGCAACCGGGGTTGCGTGGACAGCGGATGGTGTCATCGTCACCGCCAGCCATGTGCTGGAACGCGACGATAGCATTGAGGTCGGCTTGCCAGACGGTGAATCGGTCACGGCGACTCTCGTTGGGCGAGATCCCACGACAGACTTGGCGGTGTTGCGAGTCGAGGGAGACGGTCTCGCGCCGTTGGTCCGTTCGGACCTCGACGATACCCGCGTAGGCAACCTCGTTTTAGCCCTGGGTCGACCGGGGAAGACCGTTATGGCCACCCTTGGAATTGTGAGTGCGATTGGCGATGCGTGGCGCACACGGGCAGGCGGTAGCATCGACCGATACCTGCAGCCAGACGTGGCCATGCCCCCGGGCTTCTCGGGCGGCCCACTAGTCGATTCCGCAGGCAAGTTGCTTGGGTTGACCAGTTCAGGGCTCGTGAGAGGCATCGCGGTAGCCGTACCGGTAGCGACCCTCGAACGGGTTGTCGAGACGCTGCTGCAACATGGCCACGTACGACGGGGTTATCTTGGAGTCGGCGCGCAGATCGCTCGGTTGCCCGATGATCTCGCGAAGGAGTTGGACCAGGAGACCGGGCTTTTGATCGTGTCGGTTGCGTCGGGCAGCCCTGCTGGCAAGGCCGGCCTGGTCCTCGGCGACTCGCTCGTCACGCTGGACGGCATTCCTGTCAGGCAGCTCGATGACCTCCTGGGTGCTCTTGCCGGCGAGGCCGTGGGAAAGACGATGGACGCGAAGATCGTTCGCGGAGGTGCCTTGCAGCAGGTGGCCATCTCCATCGGTGACCGGCCCACGGGTGCATAGAATGACTATAACGGCAGACTTGTTCAGCGAAGGGTTGGCGGAGGCCATCGACCGGGGTGGACGGAGCCTAGTCCACATCCAAGATGGCAACAGGGGAGCGGGTAGCGTCTGGCACGCGGATGGTCTTATTGTCACTAATGCCCACGTCGCGCGAGGCAACTCGATCCGAGTGACCCTCCCCGATGGCCGACAGGTGCGCGGTCGGGTCCTGGCCCGTGAGCCCGACCTGGACCTCGCGGCCATCGGTGTCGAGGAGACGGGTCTCCCGGCTGCCGAACTCGGAGATTCCCAGGGATTGAGGCCCGGAGAGATGGTTATGTCGATGGGCCACCCATGGGGCGTCGAGGGTGCCGCGACCGCAGGGGTCGTGATTGGGCTCGGCTAGGCGACGCGAGAATCTCCTATGGCTGGACGGGAGTGGATCGTGGCGAGCCTCCGCCTGCGGCCCGGCCACTCGGGAGGGCCGATGGTTGACGCTCACGGGCGGCTTGTCGGTATCAATACGATGATCACCGGACCGGAAGTAGCTATGGCTGTTCCGGTCCATGTCGCCAAGGAATTTTTAGTAGGCGCGCTGGAGTTGATACAGCAACGTACTGCGGCGTAGTACGCAGCGCGTGGTTCAACAGGCTCACCGTGAACGAGTTTTCGCCCACCTCGAGCCAGCGTCCGCTCACCCTGAGCGGCAGAGCTAGAGTCACGGTGAGTGAAAATTCACATTTGGGCTGGCTTCGTGTAGGATTACCGAACCCCACCGAAGAGGCTCTACATGACACTGGAAGCTGGCGACGCCGCACCCGAATTTACGCTACCCTCCTCCGACGGCGGAGAGGTATCCCTGTCCGGTCTTCGAGGGAAGAAGGTGATCCTGTACTTCTACCCCAAGGACGACACGCCCGGCTGTACCAAGGAGGCTTGCGGCTTCCGCGATAGCCACGATGAGATCATCGAAGAGGGGGCAGTGGTTCTCGGCGTGAGCGGAGACGACCTTGGCTCCCACGCCGAGTTCATTAAAAAGTTCAATCTGAACTTCCCTCTGCTTGCTGACGAGGACAAGGCCGTCGCGACCGCCTACGGCGCGTGGGGCGAGAAGCAGCTATATGGGAAGACGGTCATCGGCATGATCCGGAAGACGTTCATCATCGACGAGCAGGGCATCTTGCAGAAGATATGGCAGCAGGTGCAGCCAGAGGGCCATGCCGGCCACGTCCTGAAGGCGATTAGGTCCAGTTGAGTCGGCGTCGACTCCGGACATCTAGCAACGTATAGGAGCGCGACGTAGCCTCCAATCGTCCCTCTGACGAAGTCCAGGCCACTCCAGGCGACACCCAGGGCGTCCCCGATGAGTTCGTGCCGCTGCCTCGCCGTCAGACGATCCTGACGATGGGCGGTCTGATGCTAGCCCTCTTCGTCGCGTCCCTCGATCAGACTGTTGTTGGCACCGCCATTCCCCGTATCGTCGCCGACCTTGGCGGCTTCGACCGCTTCACCTGGATCACCTCCGCCTACATCGTTGCGTCAACTACGGCGGTTCCGATCGTCGGCCGGCTCTCCGACATGTACGGCCGGAAGGTCTTCTACGTAGCTGGGATAGTGGTGTTTCTGGTTGGCTCCGTGTTGTCGGGTTTCAGCCAGTCCATGAACCAGCTCATCGCCTTCCGTGCGATCCAGGGACTGGGCGGCGGAACGATGATGGCTCTTGCGTTCGTCACAGTCGGCGATCTGTTCCCTCCCGCCGATCGCGGCAAGTACCAGGGGTTCGTGGCCGCTGTCTTCGGACTCTCGTCGGTAATCGGTCCCACGCTTGGCGGGTTCATCACGGACACACTGAGTTGGAACTGGATTTTCTTCATCAACCTGCCTATCGGCATCCCCGTGGCGATCCTCTTTGTACTGTTCTTCCCTTCCGGTCGGCAAAATGTCGCCAGCAGACGATTGGATGTTTTAGGGATGTCCTTGTTGGTGCTGTCCGTGTCGTCCCTGCTAATCGCTCTGTCGTGGGGCGGCGTCCAGTACGCGTGGGCATCGGTCCAGGTTGTCGGTCTACTTATTATTGCAGTCGCGTCGACGACAACGTTCGTTTTTGTCGAGCTTAGGATCGAGAATCCGATCATGCCGATGGGGATCTATCGCGACCGGGTCGTGGGCCTATCCCTGATCGCTGTCTTCTGCACAGGCTTTGGCATGTTTGGCGGAATTGTGTTCATCCCACTTTTTTTTCAGGGGGTGCTTGGCGCGTCGGCTACGAGCTCTGGCAGCTTCCTGACGCCAATGATGCTGGGGATGGTGTTTGGCGCTACGATTTCGGGCCAGACACTGTCACGCCTCGGCGGTCACTACCGCACCCAGGGTCTGATCGGCCTCGGGATCATGACCACAGGGATGTTCCTGCTATCGGGAATGACTGAGATGACCAGCTTCGGCCAGGCGGTGGTGTACCTGGTAATCACTGGGTTCGGGATCGGGACGACGTTTCCGACCTTTACTATCGCGGTCCAGAACGCTGTGCCGTATAGTCAGCTGGGCGTCGTCACCGCAGCCAACCAGTTCTACCGCTCGATAGGAGGGGCGCTGGGTCTGGCCATTCTGGGATCGATCATGGCCAGGCGATTCGCGGACGGGCTTGACGCAAAGATTAGTCCGGATTTACGCGAATCGGTACCTGCCGAGACGCTAGCTGGAATGTCCAACAACCCGCAGGCCCTGGTGAACCCGGATGCCCTTGAGAAGCTCCGAGAATCCGTGAGCCCGGAGATCGCCGAGCAGCTACTGGAGATCCTTCGGTCCAGCCTCGCAACGGCAATCGGCGACCTGTTCTTGATTGCAATGGCGACGGCCCTGGTGGCCCTGGTCGTGACAGCATTTTTGAAAGAGAAACCCGTCCGCGACAGCTAGTGTGCTGCGCATGCTTTGGGGGCGGGGCCAGACTCTGCCCACTCTAGCCCCGCAACGCGCTGAGGGTGAGACCTGCTTAAGAACCCCTACGGAACTGTGAGTATTAGCTTGCCGAAAAATGCCCGCTCTTCCATGGCTTCATGGGCTCGGGCGGCGTCTTTAAGTGGGAACGTGGCGTGGATGATGCCGTGTAGGGTTCCTCGGGCCACCATCTCGATGATGAGGCGGAGGTCTTCCTTGTGGCCCATGAAGACGCCGAACACGGTCTGATTCTTGAGGAACATCGTACCCATCTGCAGCTCGGCCTTGTAGCCGGAGGTAACTCCGCAGATGCCGTAGCGGCCTCCGGGCGCGAGTGACCGGTGGGCGGCTGGGAAAAAGTCTGCGCCGACATGGTCCAGCACGACGTGGACGCCGCGTCGGTTGGTGAGCTCTTTGACCCTCTTCTCGATGTCTTCGGTTGAGTAGTCGATCACCTCGTCGGCGCCCAGCTCCCTGGCCTTTTTCGCCTTTTCGGGGCTGCTGGTCGTCGCGATGACACGTGCGCCGATGACGTTTTTGGCCACCTGAATCGCTGCGGTACCCACACCGCTGGAAGCCGACAGAATGAGCACCGTCTCCCATGGCTTCAGCGCAGCGCGGCGCACCAGGATGTTCCAGCTTGGCATGAACACGGTGGGTAGAGAGGCGGCTTCCTCATAGGAGATCGTCTCAGGGATTCGCACGGCGTTTGCCGCCGGGATCGTCACGTATTCGGAGTAGCTACCATTCTGTGTTGAGCCCAGCATCCCCGGCGCAATGCACAGCTCGTCATCACCAGCGATGCAGTACTGGCACTGGCCGCATGTCAGCTTCGGGTTCACTACCACCCGATCACCGACATTGACCATCGTGACCTCCGAGCCCACCTCCGCGACGTCTCCAGCTGAGTCTCCGCCAAGCACGTGGGGCTGGTCCAGGCCCATACGGGTCCCGCGCACACCCATCCGGGTATACAGATCCAGGCGGTTCAAGGCGCATGCCCTGACTCGCACCCTCACCTCATTGGGCCCGATCGGAAGCTCGGGAAGCTCTCCGTACGTCAGTACCTCGGTGCCGCCGTGCTCCGTAAAGTAGACCGCTTTCATAGGCTCTCCTGCTTCGCGTAGGTGCTGTCGCCGGGCTGCATGGTCAGCCTATATCCGTCCCTGGGGGCTGTCAACAATATATATCTAGCCGTCGCCCTTTGGGAGGTTATCGAGAAACTCGCCCAGGGCCTGGTAGTAGGCGTGCCCTCCTACTGAATAGGTGTCGTTGTGCCCTGCTCCCTCGATCCTGTAGAAGCGCTTTGGTGTAGTGGCTGCCTCGAAGACCGCGATTCCCATGTCGAAGGGCGCGATGTCATCGCGGTTGCCATGTAGCACGATCACAGGCGCTCCGATGCTGCCCATCTTCGACAGTGTGTCGTACCGCGTGCGAATGAAGGACCCGATTCCCGGTAAGAACGGGTACGCCCGCTTCGCCATTGCGCGGATGGACGTGAAAGGCGACTCCATCACGACCCCTTGCACATCGTTCTTCGACGCCAGTTCCGCTGCGACCGCGCACCCAAGTGACCTGCCGAACAGCACCAGACGCCCGGGGTTCACGTCTCCCCGCGAATGGAGATACTTGAGAGCGGCTTGGGCATCCAGGTATGTCCCCTGCTCCGTGGGTTTGCCCTCACTCCTGCCGTAGCCCCGGTAGTCGAATATGAATACACCGACTCCGAGGTTGTCGTGTATCTCCACTATGTTGTCGACGCGGTCGGCGATGTTACCAGCGTTGCCGTGGAGCCAAAGAAAGGTCGTGTTATTCCTTCCGGGTACGAACCAACCGTTGAGGCGCACCCCGTCGGACGCCTCGAAATACACGTCCTCGAAGTTGAGACCACGGTCGCCAGGGTCTCGGTCCAGGGTCCGCTCGGGGAAGAATATGAAGTAGCGGTCTATCACTCCCGTTGTCCTTGCCAGCACACCCAGTCCGGCATACGCCACTATCAGCGCGACGACTGTCCAAAGCAGGATGCGGCGGAGGGAAGAAACCATCACGGCCCTAAGGCAGCAGGTTCTTGTACACTTGCTGGCCCTCGCGAAATAAGTCGACGATCTCCCGTCGCTGGCCGTCGTTGTAGTACTTACCCTTGGTGCGCACCCATGCGAGGGATGTTTCGATCGCGTCGGTGAACCATAGGGCGGCCTCGGTGCGTTCCTCGCTGGCCTTGCCCGTCGTGACGTAGACGGGGCTGGTGTGGGCGAAGACAGGTTGCGCGAAGGAGTCGCGAGCGTCCCCCGACAGCCTGGCGGCGATCCACGCATCTGCGGGGATCTCGATATCGGTTTCAAGTCGGCCTGCCGTAGACCCGTCGTGCATTTCGCGGCTGGCCACGACCTTGCCGTTGAGCACGATCTCTGCCCTGCCGATCGGGTAGTGGGACTTCCATTCCACCACAGTGGACAGCCGCTGACCGGGCTGAGTCGCTAGCTCGCTACCCGGACCCTCGCCCTGGACGCTTAGCGACAGCTCAGGCCCGTTGCTGATGAAAGTCTTCCCGTCCCTGAGCGCCTCTAGCCATGCCCCGTACTCGAAGGGGCCGCCCGTGTACGCATAGACGCGGTTCGCAGAGCTGATGAACCAATCGGAACCGGTGGATGCCGGCAGCCTGGCTCCAGCGTTGAGCATTCGGTAGTAGATGTCGTATTCCGGGTCCATCCAGTGCGGGTCGAAGAGATTGAACGCGTCGAGCTTGCCTAGCGCGGCGGCCACTGGTGCCTCCATGCCCTGGCCGTTGTGGCACCAGATGACGACGCCTCCCTGCCGACGGGCGTCATCGCAGGCGTAGGAGAGAGGTGGGTAGTCGGGATCGAAGGCATCCACTAGCAGGCCGCGGCTCACGGGCTCGACCACGTTGTGGATGTTTAGCAACATTACATGGCCGTAGCCGGTGCTATGTGTGCCGTTCGCGTTGTGCCTGTTTTCTTCGCCGCACTGCACGTGGTGGTGGTCCGAGGAGAACTCTGTGAGCATGCCCGGGGCGTACTTGTTGGTGGCATACTCCAGGTCCCAACGTTTCAGGATGCTCACCGCTGTCATGCGCAAGTCCTCAACGCGAGGGTCCAGGCGCAGCCTCTCGTCCGGCCGGTGTTCCTTTTCGTCGTAGTGGATATGGGTATTGCCGGGGTGCCAGCCCTGTTCCCCGAGCCCCGACCACCGCTCCAGCACCACGTCCGTCGCCAGTATCCCACTGGTCGGAGTTTCGACGGTCACGGTGGTTGGTACGTACTCGGTTCCTCGCTCGACCACGATTTGGGTCCGGCCCCTGCCCACCTCAACTTCAAACCCGCCGTCCGCGTAGAAGAACTGATCGCCTGGCCCGACCTTCAGTATCGCCTCGCTCGGATGGACGAACTCGCCGTTCGAGGCCAGCACCCGTACACGGGCGGGCACCTGCTCCCCAGTGTCGCCGTCGATTATCTTGCCTGTGAGCGTAGCCATCGAAGTACCTCCGTGACTGGTGGGCCCGCATATCCGGGCCGCTAAAATGCAGGATAGCACGGACTAATGGGGGAAGCCTGTGCCCGGTCGCCCAAACGAACCTTGCCGGTTTACCACAGGTCCTTCTGGGTGCAAGCATGGTGTCCGGGGTACCTGCACGGGCATTACGGTGTGGCTGACGCGGTGTACCACGCAGGTGCACCCGTCCACTCCACCGGGTCCGGGCTAGCCACCGGGCCATTTTCGGAGGGCTAAACCATGACAACCGCTGTTTCTGACCCGACCATGGACCTGATCGAGCGTTACATCGAGACGAGAGACCCGGACGCTCGAGAGCAGCTCGTCACGAACTATCTTCCGCTGGTGCGCAGTATAGCGCGGCGCTTCCGCAATTCGCGCGAGCCCATGGAGGACCTGGTGCAGTTGGGCACGATAGGCCTGCTCAGCGCCATCGAGAAGTTCGATATGAGCCACGGCGTCAGGTTCGCATCGTTGGCCATCCCTGATGTTTATGGCGCGATATTGAACCACCTTAGAGACCACGGTGGACTCGTCAAGGTGCCACGGGCGTTGCGACACAACAGAATATCGCTGGACCGGTGCACTGAGAGGCTGATATCTCACTTCGGTCGCTGGCCCACCACTGCCGAAATGGCGACCGAGAGTGGGCTCACCGAGGACGCTGTCAACGAGGCTCTGGAGTATGCCAGGACCGGCGACCCACGCTCATTGGACGCGAGCTTCAACGGCGACTTCGGCGAAGAGGGGAGCGCATTGGTCGATATCCTTGGTTCTGAAGATCCTGCGTTCGGCGTGTCCCTCGACCGAATGGTGCTGTAGGGCGCATTGGACAAGCTTCCGCTGCGGGAGAGGACGATTATTTCGCTGAAGTTCTACCGGGGCCTGTCACAGCGCCAGATCGCCAGTAGGATCAACATATCGCAGATGCACGTCTCTCGTCTCGAACGGCGTGCCCTGGCCAAGTTGAAGGACATCGTGACAGGCCAAGCGGTGGATTCGATAGGCATGGACCGGGAGCCTGCAGCGCTGCAAGCTGCATCGTAAGCTGCGGTCCGTAGTGAGCCTAGGGACTTAAATTAGCCTACTGCCCACTCATTCAGCGGACAAGAGGTCGTGCAGCTCTTGGAGTGCCTGGCTGTTTTCCTCTAGTGTGAAGCCGTCGACCATTGGTACAGCCTCGCCGCTGGGCCCGTCCACTGCTCCCAACTCCACGTTGCGTCTGACCAGTTTTTGCTCGGCTTCGATGCTTGGAAGAAGGTTCTTGCCCTTGATCTTCGACATGGCTGCCACCAGGCCGTAGCCGCCCCAGTTCGAGACGCTTGCGATGATCAGAGCACTGGTCGTGGTGACGCACGGCATTCTGACGAGAGACGGCACCGTGGGGATGATATCCGCCAGGTTTCCCAGGCCGATCTCGTTGCCGCCGTCGCCGATTCCCACCGACGGGACCCCGGTCTCGAACAGGTAGTCGGCCCTTGCGTTGTACTCGCTGATGTCCACACCACGCATGTTGCGGTACAACCCTTCGGACGTCAGCCCGCACCGTTCGATGCCGATGATCACCGACGGCGCTATTTCGGACAGAAGCTCCTTCGCGAAGGAGCGGCTCTCCTCCTCACCGACGATCGGGAATTCTACAACGCTGGAATCAGGGCCTGCGGTGCCCTCCATCACCTCAAGAGAGTACCGGTCGGTGACGTACACGACCTCGTAACCGATGGACTGCAAGGCGTTGCCGATGACCACCGCTCCCGGAGGGCCGTCGGTCTCTGTGGCCCCGGCGGTGATGATGTAGAAGCCGGTCACGATTATTGCCGTGCCCGGGTTGTCGAGCACAACGCGTGCGGCCTGGTCGCAGTAGTCTGCGGGCAGGTGGGGTCTCAGGGCAGCAATGCCCCGCTTGTCGCGATCGAGAACTATATCTTCAATGGTCACCGCGCACCCCTATTTCCAGAACCTAATCTATCGATATGCAGAAACATCAATATCTGTCTTTGACACGCTCTCAGGATTTTCTAAGGGCGGAACTAGCCTGCGGGTAGGTCTTTCCCCGCCCCCATAGCGTGCGCAGCACCCCCGCCCGCCTAAGCGCGCGCAGCGCGCCTAGATGACAGCCATGTCCTCGTCTGGGACATCGGTGATGAACATGTGGCCGGGGGCGTGGGTGATCATCAGGGGCGGCTTCGAATTCATGGCCACTGCCTGGGGTGTCACTCCGCATCCCCAGAACACCGGTACGTCGTCCTCACCGACAACGGCTGGGTCGCCCAGGTCGGGGGTAGTGATGTCTTTGATTCCGATGGCGGCAGGGTCTCCGATGTGCACGGGAGACCCGTGCACCGATGGAAATCGTGATGTGATTTGTACGGCCCTGACCAGCTTATTGCGCGGAATCGCCCTCATCGACACTACCATTGGCCCCGAGAATATGCCTGCGGGCGTGGTCTCGATGGAGGTGACGAACATCGCGGTGTTCTTGCCCTCCTCAAAGTGAGGAATTCGAATGCCGCCGTTTATCAGGGCGCCCTCGAATGTGAAACTGCAACCGATGAGGAAAGAGACCAGGTCGTCGCGCCAAACATGGGAGATGCTGGTGGGCTCCTCCACAAGTTCGCCGTTCTCGAAGACGCGGTATCGTGGCAGGTCGGTCCGCAAGTCGACTCCGGGCGCCATCTGGCGGGGCTCCACCGATCCAACCTCCACTACCTCAAGCAGCGGGCAAGGCTTTGGATTGCGCTGGCAAAAGAGCAGGAAATCGAAGGCCTGTTCCCTCGGCAGAATCACCAAATTGGCCTGGACGTAGCCTGGCGCCATTCCGCTGGTGAGCCCAGAAAGCTCTCCCGAGCGCATCATTGCTCTCAAATCCGAGGGTTCCTGACTCAGCGTTGGTAGCAGCATCTATGATCCTCCGTTGCGACGAGCGTACTCAGACCGCCACAGCACCTGCCGTGGCTGCGTCATGCTGCTCGTCCGCGTGATACGAGCTACGCACCAGCGGGCCGGAGGCGACGTGCTTGAAGCCCATGGCCTCGCCCTCTCTGGCAAGCTCGTCGAACTCTTCCGGCGCATACCACTTGGACAGAGCGACGTGTTTAGGCGTCGGTCGCAGGTACTGGCCTATCGTTAGCAGATCGCAGTCTACCGAGCGTAGGTCCCGCATCGTGTCCAGAATCTCGTCCCAGGTCTCTCCCAGTCCCACCATCATCCCCGACTTGGTCACGGAATCCGGGTCGATACTTCTTGCGCGAGCCAATAGCTCAAGGGACTGGTCGAAGTCACCCTTTGGGCGCACCCGTCGGAAGACTCGGCGCACGGTCTCGATGTTGTGGTTTAAGGTGCTGGGCTTGGCCGCCATCACGGTTGCCAGGGCCTTCTCATCACCATTGAAGTCGGGTATGAGGACTTCGATCTTGCACGAGGGCAGGCGTTTGCGAATCTGGCTGATGGTCTGGGCAAAGATGAACGCGCCGCCATCTGGAAGGTCGTCGCGGTCAACCGATGTTACGACGGCGTACCGCAAGCCCATGCGCTCTGCGGCCTTGGCCACCCTTACCGGTTCTTCCAGGTCGAGCCCTGTCGGCTTCCCGGTGGCAACTGCACAGTAGGCACAGGCCCGCGTGCAGATGTCTCCCAGGATCATGAACGTAGCTGTTCCGCGCTCCCAGCACTCCCCGATGTTGGGGCAGCGAGCCTCCTCGCAGACTGTACTCAGGCCGCCTTCGCGCATCATGGAGCGCAGCTCTATGTAGTTCGGGCCTCCCGGAGCCTTTACCTTGAGCCACGGGGGTAGACGCCTCTTTACTGTCATTTGACCTCGCAGTCGCCCCGAGTGGGAGGGGCGCGTGTGAACTGCTGAAATGATACCAGACAGCTACCAGCGGCGTCTCATATGCTAAAATCGTAGTTAGAGTAGAGGGGCCGCGACCCTTCGCTTTTTCCTTCCATTCGGACTAACCCAAATGACCCAAATTCAAAAAGCAGACGATAGCGCCGATAGCAAGCCGGAGATGGCAACGCTAACCCTCGGCGAATTCGACCCGATGGGCGACACCGTGGCGGAGCTGGACGGCGAGTCTATCAGCGTATTCGGTGGCATCCCGGGCGAACGGGTCGTGTGCCGGATAGTACGTTATGGTCGGCGCAAGAGGCGGCACGTTTCGGGCATGGTGGTAGAGGTTCTGGAAGCGTCGCCTCATCGTGTCGGCGCTCCGTGCCCATATTTCGGGACCTGCACCGGTTGCCAGTGGCAGCACATCGACTACGACCACCAGCTCTCCATCAAGCGCGACACGGTGGCGGCGGCGCTCCGCGTCTACCCGGAACTGGCGGGCCTGTCGGTAGAGCCGACGGTGCCGAGCGACCAGGAACTCAATTACAGAAATCACGCTCGATTTACCGTTCGTGGCGGCACCCTCGGATTTGTCAGCCGGATCACTCGCCAATTCGCCAGGGTTGACGAATGCATGCTCATGGCCCCGGGGATCAATGAGATCGTCGACAAGTTACAGGGTCGCTCGGCGGCCACGAGCCAGCTATCCATACGATATGGCATAAATACGGACGAATGGCTACTCCAGCCGACGTTCGCTCCCAATGAGGTTCCCGTCGAATCGGGCCAGACCCACTACCGCGAGCGGCTGTTGGACCGGACTTTCCGTGTGGCGTCGCCTTCGTTTTTCCAGGTCAACACCCTACAGGCCGAGCGACTAATAACAATGGTCCGTGATCGGCTAGAGTTGCGCGGGGACGAGACGCTGGTAGATGCCTACGCAGGCGTCGGAACCTTCGCCGTCCTACTGGCCGGCAGTGTCCGCAATGTCATAGCAGTCGAGGAGTCCGCCGCGGCGGTCAAGGACTCCGCAATCAATACCCTCGGCATAGACAATCTGGAGTTTCGTGAAGGCAAGGCTGAGGATATCCTGGGCGAACTTGGGGGCTCCGCAGACGTCGTTGTCCTCGATCCCCCTCGTGCCGGGTGCTTGCCTCCCGTTTTGGATGCGGTCGTTCGCTGGGCCCCCCGTCGCGTCTGCTACGTCTCGTGTGACCCGGAGTCACTCGCAAGAGACCTGCAGGTATTGGTCAATGGCGGGTTCACTGTGGATCGTGTGGAGCCTGTGGACATGTTTCCGCAAACCCACCACATCGAATGCATAGCGACGCTATCGCGCGCCGAATAAAGGCGGCATCGTGGCTAGGGTGGGCCATTTAGGCTAAAATGAACCTGGAGGATGTTGGATAAATGCGTCTGGTTCTTGCATCGACCTCGCCTCGAAGACGCGAGATTGTTGAGGCTCTGGACCCGACGCCAGAGTGTGTTGCACCCGTGGGCGACGAGTCCCCACCTCGGCCCGGTGAATTGCCGGAGGAATACGTGCTGAGACTGTCGCTGGACAAGGCGCGAAGTGTCGCGGATGGTGTCGATACTGCCACAGTCCTGGGCGCGGACACGGTGGTCGCTGTCGATGGCGAGATTCTGGGCAAGCCGGTGGATGTCGACGACGCGATCCGCATGCTTAGGCTGCTCAGGGGCCGCGCCCATAGCGTCTTTACCGGTGTGGCGGTGCTGGACACCCAAACCGGACAATCAGCCGCGGTTGCCTATCAGAGCCGCGTCACCATTCGCCCGATCTCAGATGCAGAACTGCTTGATTACATCGCTCTTGAGAACCCCATGGACAAGGCTGGAGCCTACGCAGTGCAGGACAAGAGCGCTGGCCTGGCGGAGTCGGTTGAGGGCTGCTATCTCAACGTCGTTGGCCTTCCACTGTGCGAGGTCATGACACTGCTAGATGGTTTTCCCGCTCGCTCGCAGCTTAGGAGCGGCTGGCGACCTTCACCTGAGTGTGTCGACTGCGTCCTGTCACAACGATTGGAGGCGCATACCCCGTGAACTTCCTGGGAATGGGCTCCATTGAGATCGTCGTGGTGCTGCTGGTGGCGTTCATCGTCCTTGGCCCCAAACGTATGACCGAGGCCGCCCGGATGCTCGGCAAGGCGACCAGGGAGGTTCGGCGCATGGCCGAGAGCCTGCCCGAGATGATGCTCGACGAGGAGGACACGTCGCAGATTCCGGAATGGCGTCGAACCGTGGCAGGCCCCTCTTCGATAAAGACAGATCCAGACGCGGCCAAAGCGCCCGTCGACGAGCCCGTTGCATTCAGGAGTGGCGCGGAGCCGAAGTTACCGGCAGGACCCGACGAGGGGAGTGGTGCTGACGGGTCTGGCCCAGAGGCGCAGCAGGAACAAGATAAGCCCGCCGACGGACCTGTTGCGTTCAATAGCGGTGCTGAGTCGGAACGACCGGTCGGTCTCAATGAGCAGCCTGACAGTGACGGATCCGAGCCCACAGCCTCAACAGAGCGAAACACGAAATGAGCGACACGGCGCTTTCGATTAGCCAGCACCTGCTCGAACTCCGCCGCAGAATGACCACGTCGGCCATCTTCGTGGCCGTTGCCACGGGCGTGTCCTTTGTGTTCCATCAGCAGATTCTCAAGTTTCTCATGGTTCCAGCTCAGGGGTTTGCCGGTGTACCCGAGGGCCAGCCCATATACACCGAGCTGACCGAATTTCTCGGAATAGCGATGAAGGTGTCACTGCTGTCAGGGCTGGCCATCTCGACGCCGTTCATCCTGTTTCAGCTAGTGATGTTCGTAGCCCCAGGCCTCAGCCCCGGCGAGAGGCGCTATCTGTATACGCTGCTGCCTGTGAGCATGCTCTCCTTCGCACTCGGTGCGGGCTTCGGGTACCGAATTCTCTTCCCACCCGCGGTCAGCTTCCTGCTCAGCTTTGGGAGCGAGATAGCCACGCCCTACATCCGGATCGGCAACTATGCCAACCTGATGATCTCACTGCTGTTCTGGATGGGGGTCGTGTTTGAGACGCCGGTTGTGCTCTTTTTCTTGTCGCGTATCGGCGTCGTCAGCCACGAGTTTCTGAAGAGCCAGCGACGGTACGCGGTCGTCGTCGCGTTCGTCCTGGGCGCCATCATTACGCCCACGTTCGACCCCGTCAACCAGACTTTCGTGGCGCTGCCCATAATCGTCCTCTACGAGGCGGGCGTGTGGTTGGCCAAGCTCGGCGGTCGTCAGCGTCGACGTGCCATCGAAAAGGGCTTGGAGTTGGACACGAAACAATAGGGCGGGCCTTAGGTGTTGGGTCTCGGGGTTGGAAATGGGCTCCGACCCAAATGCCATGGTGAGGATGCCCCGATGAGGTATCTGGAGCGAGGGCCACGCAGCCATGATGCCGCCGAAACGGGGACCCCGCGTCCCCAGACCCTTCGCATCCGCTCAGGGTGAGACGGCAGGTCTGTCGCGCTTCTGAGTTCCCTCTGGCCGTATGACCTGTTCTACGGCACCGGGTCCTCTGGAAATTCCACAAACAAAAAGGCCCCGGTGGATGCCGAGGCCTTGAAAGCTCACTTGGATGTTACTAAGCGGACGGGCCTAAGTCTTCTTCCCGCCCTCGGTGCCCGCTTCAACGGCCTCTTGGTCCTCCGAGTCATCGTCTTTGCCTGACACGGTGGACCGGAACTCGCGTATCGCCTTGCCCATCGCGCCGCCTATTTCAGGCAAGCGGCCAACACCGAAGATGATCATGACGACAACGAGGATGATTATTAGCTCGGTAGGTCCGACTCGGAACGGCATTTTCCGCCCTCCATGTCCCCAGTGCTTACTTGCTTAATAATACCGCCGTGGGGTGACGGGCGTCAATGCGAAGTAGGGTCTTGCTGGTCGTGCGCTACTAGACCAACGCGCCTTCCAGGTACCTTCGGAATGCAGCCGGCTCGTGGACCAGTTGCTGTAGCTCCATCGATGGCAGTCTGTACGGATGCGATTCCATGGTGATGTACCTGGCCGCAGAAGGTGGACCGCCGTCAGACTCGTCTGGCCCTGGAATGCCCACAAGGTCAGCGTACCTGATCGGCTCGCCGTCGGCCTTGTACTCCGCTCCGATTATCCACAGGCGTCCGAAACGGTAGCGTTTCATGACCTCGGCCTCAGCCGCGCTACTCCACGTAGTCGAGGTAAAGGCGAAGTCTTTGGGGAAGAAGCCAAGGTGCCGCTCGATCGCGTCGTTGCACCTGTCCAACTCCTCCCGCAACATTTCGCCCGACGGATCCTTGATACTCAGCGCCGATAGGTCGGGGTGGGATGAGGTGTGAGATCCAATGCCCCACCCTGCTTCCCTGAGTGTCCCCAATTCTTCCCATGTAAGGAGATCGTCGGTGTCTGACGTTCCGGGTTGTGGCCCTGTCCAGGTCGGGTCCAGAGGCCCAGTGTAGATAAACAGGTTGCCAGAGTAGCCGTATTTTGCCAGTACCTCACGAACCTCGTAGCCCATCGACCGCACCGGGTGGTCGAAATCGAACATGATTGGCCGCTCTGGCAACATGCCGTAGCCGTCGCGCCATGCGGCCAGTTCGTCGTACCCGATGGACTCGAAGCCCAACTCCGCCGCAATGCCGACAAGCGCGTCCAGGTGCTCAACCGTCATCGGCTTATCGCCCTCAGGCCGGATTCCGTGACACATGGTGATTGGGATTCTCATGTCCGCTCCTGGTCATACTGTCTGCGATTGCACTCTATCACGCTGGCCAATAGAAAAGGCCGGGCACCTGGCCCGGCCTTTTCCTGTTTCTCGGAATGCTACTCGTCGTCGAAACTACATCGTGCGGATAACTCCGACGACGCGCCCTTGGACAGCAACGTTGCTCGCCGGAACGGTAATGGGTTCCATGGTCGCATTGGCAGGGTGGAGCGTGACCATACCGTTTGAGATGGAGAAATGCTTCAGTGTGACAGCCTCACGGTCTTGGATCCATGCCGCTACCATATCGCCCTGTTCGGGCTGATTGACTGGCTCCAGCAGGACGAGGTCGCCGTCGGCTACGAGCGCATCGATCATCGATTCGCCCTTCACCCTCACAGCAAACACATCTTCCTTACCTTTGGTGAGGAATGACGGCAACTCAATGTTGTCGACCGCCTCGGTATGCCAGGAACCTGAAGCTGGGGTGGGTAGTGGGTCGCCGGCGGCGATGCTGCCCACAATTGGTACGGACACCATGCCGAATCGGGAGGGCTTGCCACCGCTCCCCAGTAGCTCGATGCCTCGCGAGACATCGGCCTCACGCTTCAGATAGCCCTCGCGCTGTAGGATACGCAAATTGTAGTCCACCACGGATGTGGAGCTGATCTCGCAGCCCCCCTGGATATCTCGCACCGTGGGCGGGTACTGGTGCTCTCCCATGAATTCGCTTATGAACGAGAGCATCCGCTCCTGCCGCTGCGATAGCTTCTTTTTCATCAGTTCCTCACTCTGTATGAGTACGCATGTGCGGAACAAATGTACCAGGCAATGATCTAAGTGTCAAGGCAAGCTATGGCAAAATTGCAGTGGGAGACACTCGACGGCGGGACGGACTGGCGGTTGGTGAGTCACACGAATTGTGTACGAGCGTGCGGGACTCGCGGCTTGGCATTGTAGCAAGTTGCACAGGCAGCGCTCTTTAAGGATCTAAGGCAGCAGGGAGAAAATAACAAAGCGAAAGACGCCCCAGCAGGGGCGTCTCAGTGTTGCGGGACGGGACTCGGCTGTAGAAGCCTAGTCGCTCTTCGTCGAAGCAAGTTGCTTCATCAGACGCGACTTGCGCCTTGATGCGTTCTTCTTGTGGATGGCGCCCTTCTGGGCTGCCTTGTCCAGCGCAACCACCGCGTCGGTGACTGCCTTTTCGGCGGCCTCGACCTCGCTGGACTCAATTAGCTTTCGCGCTGACGAAACGGACGACTTTGCTCTGGTGCGTAGGGGCGCCATTCGCACGCGCCTTCTCTCCTGCACCCTCGCTGTCTTTTTACTCGGCAATCTCTTGGTCCTCCCAAATTGTCTGACAAATCATTATACCAGCTATGTGCGTATGGAACACAACCGGAACGTTGGCTATCAGGAGGTCGCTCTCGACACGTGGGCCACGCCCTCGACCCCTTCCAGCTTGGAAAACAGGCGACCGAGCTGGTTTATCCCGTCGGCGTAGACGGTCAGTGAAATGACGCTATTATCCTCGAACTCTTCGGAGACGCACGATGCGATGTTCACCTTTTCGTCGGAGACCAACGATGTGATATCTCGAAGAAGGCCGACTCGGTCCCAGGCCTCGATCCTGATTCGCACGGGATACAGTGTCTGAGTCTGGCCCCATCCGACGTCGATGAGCCGCTCGGTCTCTTTCTCGTTCGCCACATTTGGACATGTGCTGCGATGGACCGTGACCCCGCGACTTCGTGTGATGTACCCCGCGATTTTGTCGCCTCTGATCGGGTTGCAACACTGGCCCATGCGTGTGAGCAGGTCTCCGACGCCGAGGACTGTGACCCCAGAGCCAGGGCCGATGCTCGGCAGCGCCACGAGACGCTCTTCCTGAGGCTTGACCTCCTGGGATGCCAGCTTGTTAACGACCTGTGGCGTGGTGATCACGCCACTTCCGAGGGCGGCCAGGAATTCGTCTGTCGAGTCCATGTTCATCGACTTGGCGACATCCAAGTCGTCCAGGTCGGTATTTAGGCGGCGTAGTTGTTTGACGAAAATATCGTGTCCGCGCTGGATATTGACTCGCCGCGCCTGCTTGTTGAACCACTGGCGAACTTTTGCGCGGGCCGACGCGGTTCTGACGTATCCCAGGTTCGCGTTGAGCCAGTCCAGACTGGGGCCCCGGACCGTCCTGCTCGTCATGATCTCTACGGTGTCGCCGTTTTGAAGCCTGTAGTTGAGAGGGACCAGTCGACCGTTCACCTTGCCGCCGATACAGCGGTAACCGATGTCGGTGTGGATGCGAAAAGCGAAGTCGAGCGGCGTGGAGCCTGCCGGCAACTCTTTGAGTTCACCTTTTGGCGTGTACACAAATACCTGGTTTTGGAATATATCGGTCTTGAAAGACTCGACGAACTCCTCTGCGCCGCTGACATCTCGCTGCCACTCCAGGATCTGGCGCAGCCAGGTCATCTTCTCCTCGAAGCGCTGATCCTCGGGCTGGCCTTCTTTGTATAGCCAATGGGCGGCGACGCCGTACTCCGCCAGCCGGTGCATCTCGTGGGTCCGAATCTGGACCTCCACCGGGGACGCGTCCTCGCAAAGGATGGCTGTGTGGAGCGACTGGTAGAGGTTGTCCTTCGGGTTGGCGATATAGTCGTCGAACTGCCCGGGCAAGGGCCTCCACCTGTTGTGGACGGTGCCCAGGGCCGCGTAGCAGTCCTTGACCTCGGGTACCAGCACGCGGAGTGCGAAGAGGTCGTATATCTCGCCAACCTCCTTGTTCTGAGTCTGATAGGCCAGCATCTTCTTGTAGATGCTGTAGAAGTGCTTGGGGCGGCCCGTGACCTCGGCCACAATTCCAGCGGCATCCAGCTCGGACTGCAGCAACTCGATTACCCGCTCAACGTACTCCTCGCGTTCACGTCGCTTGGTGCTGAGCAGCCTGGACAGCTCTCGGTACTTTTGGGGATTCAGATGTTGGAATGCCAGGTCCTCAAGCAGCCATTTGATCTCCCACATCCCGAGGCGGTGGGCGAGCGGTGCGTAGATGTCCAGCGTTTCCTGCGCAATGGCTATGCGGCGATCAGCGGGGAGCGCTTTCAGCGTCCTCATGTTGTGGAGGCGGTCTGCCAGCTTTATCAGGACCACACGGATGTCTTCGGCCATGGACATCAGCATCTTCCGGATGCTTGCTGCCTGCGCGCCACTGTCCGTGCTCGTGACCGCCTTCGGGCCGGTCCCGTCCATTTGGAGTTCCGTCTTGGTCAACTTTGTGACGCCGTCCACGAGTTTAGCGACATCGTTGCCGAACCGCTCGCTTAGTTCATCGAAGGGGACATCACAGTCTTCCATCACGTCGTGAAGGAGGGCGGCAGTCAGCGCAGTCGAGTCCAGCTTAAGGTCGGCCAGATACAACGCGGTGTTTAGCGGGTGCTCGATGAAGGGCTCCCCGGATTTGCGGACCTGCCCTTCGTGGGCAGCTTCCGCGAAGCGGTAGGCTTCCTCGATGGAGCTCATCTTATCCGGGGGAAGGTATTCGGACGCCTTCAACATGAGGTCTTCTACTAGGGTCACGTCGCCTCCTAGGGCGGCTGGGCCGCCCAGCCAATTATAGCCAAAGTAGCGAGGGAATCGCAATCTGGAGCAGGTGTACGACAGTCACTGGCTCTGATACATGTGGTACTCTTTTTGAAGGGCTCGTGAAGCCCTCCACGTATGTAATTTCTTCCACAAAGGCATACCCGAAAAGTGAGCCAGAAACAGTTCCAGGCGCCAAGAGGGACTAGCGACATACTCCCGGAGGAGCAGGTCTACTGGCGCTTCCTCGAATCCAGGGCTGAAGATGTTGCCACTCGGTTCGGATACGAACGCATTAATACCCCCGCGTTCGAGAACGCCAACCTGTTTGTACGGAGCGTTGGCGAGGCCACGGACATTGTCGAAAAAGAGACATATACGTTCGAAGACAGGGGAGGAGACCTGGTCTCCCTGCGCCCCGAAGGAACGGCTCCCGTGTGTCGCGCGTACCTCCAGCATGGCATGCACAACTTGCCACAGCCGGTTCGCCTTTTCTACGTGGGCGATTTCTTTCGATACGATCGGCCTCAGGCTGGCCGCTATAGGCAGTTTCACCAGTTTGGCATCGAGGTCATAGGGGAGTCTGACGCGTCAGTAGACTCCGAGGTCATCGACCTGGCATGGTCCGTGTTGGAGTCGGTTGGAGTCAAAGATGTAACGCTCTTGTTGAACTCCATCGGCGACGCCACGTGTAGACCTGGGTATATTGAGGAATTGCGTTCTTATTACCGCTCGCGGGCAAGCGAACTGGTGCATGATGACTGCAAACGTCGCCTTGAGACGAACCCTCTGAGGCTCTTGGACTGCAAAAACGGAGCGTGCCAGCCCCTGATCGACGCCGCACCTGGTAGTGTCGACTATCTGTGCGACGACTGCTCAAAACACTGGGATGCCCTGCTGGGCGACCTCAATGCCATGGGACGGTCGTACAAGATCGACAAGCGACTGGTCAGGGGACTCGACTACTATTCGCGGACGGTGTTCGAAATTGTGCCTCCTTCCGACGGGCAGCAGAGCACTCTGGTGGCTGGTGGACGTTATGATGGTCTGATAGAACTTCTGGGTGGGCGACCCACTCCCGGGATCGGGTTTGCACTGGGAATAGAGCGCGTCCTCGCGGCGATTCCCAGAGACGACGAGACCATCACGAAGGTTGCCGATAACAAGGTCATCGTTGCCCACATGGGCGACGAGCCCAAGTCTGCGGGCGTGAAGCTCTGCTCGGAGCTTCGTCGGGCAGGGATTGCCGCCGTTCTTGCGCCTCCCGGCAGAAGCCTGAAGAGCCAACTTCGATACGCATCGTCCATCCACGCCACTCACGCTGTCATAATCGGCGATCGTGAATTGGAAAGCGGCTCGTTCTTGCTTCGTGATCTGGTCGATAGAGAGCAACGTGAAGTTCCGAGGGACGATTTGGTGGCGGCGCTGAGTACCCAATAAGTGGTGCTGCCCGCGTGGTAGGTGGCGCTGGATATGCTGCCAAGGCATCGATCACGAATTACGGGTCTCACAAGCACATAGCATGATCTCCCCTTTTCACCAGTGATAAGGGACAGACGATTTGACCAGGTGGGATTGTACGTAGCCTCCCAGCATGGTCGGGAAATAGATAAATGCAAGAAAAGCTAAAAGACATAGAGGAACGCTACAAAGAACTCGAAGACCAGATGGCCGACCCGGAGATTGCGGCAGACTATAGCCGTGTTCAGGCCCTCGCAAAGGAGCACGCATCCCTCAAGAACCTGGCCGTTCTGACAGCGAGGGCCAGACAGGTGGCAGCGGATATCAAAGACACCCGCGCCATCTCCCACGACGAGACCGATCGGGAGATGGCCTCCTTAGCTCGTGAGGAACTTGCGGAACTTGAGGAAGAGAAGATCCGCATTGAAGAAGAGCTGAAGGCGGAGCTGGTCCAGAAGGATCCCCTCGACGACAAGAATATCGTCATGGAGATCCGCGCAGGCACCGGTGGTGATGAGGCCGGATTGTTCGCCGGGGACCTCTACCGAATGTATATGAAGTACGCCCAGAACAAAAAATGGGGCTTGGAGATCGTGCACAGCAACGAATCGGGAGTCGGCAGCATCAAGGAGATCGTCTTCCAGATCAAAGGCGAAGGCGCCTACAGCCGTCTTAAACACGAGAGCGGTGTTCATCGCGTACAGCGGATTCCCACCACCGAGTCGAGCGGACGAATCCACACTTCGGCGGCCACGGTTGCGGTGCTGCCAGAGGCCGAGGAGGTCGACGTTCAGATGGACGCCGAAGACGTACAGATCGACGTCTTCCACGCCGGCGGCCACGGCGGCCAGAATGTCCAGAAGGTTGCTACCGCGATCCGCATTACTCACATACCCACGGGTCTAATGGCTATCTGCCAGGACGAGCGATCCCAACTCAAAAACAAGAACAAAGCCATGGCTGTTCTACGCTCGCGGGTTTTGGCGGCGGAGATCGAGAAACAGAATAAAGAGCGCACCGACGCGCGCCGTTCCCAGGTCGGTTCCGGTGACCGTTCGGAGCGAGTGCGTACCTACAACTTCCCACAGAGCCGGGTCACGGACCATCGCGTCGGCTACACATCCCATAACCTGGACCTCGTGATGGAGGGGGACATAGAAGGGTTTATCGACGCCCTCGTGGAGATGGAGCAGGCGCAGAGGCTCGAAGAGGCGGGTGTGTGACCGTCCGGGAGTCGTGGCTACAGACCCGCAACCGGCTTGAAGCCGCGAATGTTGTCGATGCAGGTTTGGAGGCAGAGGTACTGCTTCGTCACGTACTGGGGATCGATAGGGCCGAATACTTCGCGTCTTTGGAACGGCCTCTGGCACTGCCTGAGCAGGTCCTGGCGGACACGCTGGCCGAGAGACGCATAGCCGGAGAACCCCTCGCCTATATCCTCGGGCACCGTGAGTTCTACGGCCATAAGCTTGGCGTAGGGCCGGGAGTACTTGTTCCACGTCAGGAGACGGAGCTACTGGTAGACGCCGTACTTGAGTTTGTCAGCACCAGCAGCTTGAGACGGCCCCTTATCGCGGACGTGGGTACAGGTAGCGGTGCGATCGCGATTGCCGTAGCGAAGGCGCTGCCGGACGCGACCGTTTTCGCCACTGATATCTCACACGATGCCTTGAAGATCGCCGAGGCCAATGCGCTGGCCCTTGACGTGCAGGACGCGGTGCACCTCCTACAGGGCGATTTGCTTGAGCCACTGCCGGGGCCGGTCGACATAATCGTCTCCAACCCGCCGTACCTAACCACCGGCGAACTTTCCGGTCTGGCCATTGAGGTCAGGCACGAACCCGAGACTGCCCTCGATGGTGGTCGCGACGGCCTCGCCGCGATTTCGGAGTTGATGCGGCAGGTCGCTGGTCTTGTGCAAAAGCCGAGGCTGCTCGCGATCGAGATAGGGCCGAGCCAGCTAGAATCGGTTGTGTTGCTGGCGCAAGGCTTATTTCCCGACAGCGGGGTTACCCATCTGCTAGACCTCGCTGGCCTGCCCAGGGTCGTGCACGTCGAGTTGTAGAAATCATTGCGCTGGCAAGAACATCGTGTTATGAACTGGGTATTATTCCCTATTGCGTGCCTTGGCACCGCACCTATAATTGACCGGGTTTGGTTACAGATCGCACGGAGGCCCCCAAATTGGCGAACATCGACTCGCAGCCCAACTATGACAAGCTGTTGAAACTATATGGCGAATCGATGCTCAGGGTCGGGCAGCTCGAGGCCCGCGTCGCTACGTTGAACGAGATCGACAGCTCGACTCAGGCAGACAATGGCCACAGCCGGGAGATTATCGAGCTCACCGAGAGAGTAGACGCTATTCACGGGCTCATCACTGGGATGTCCCAAGAAGCCACTAACACCGCAGACCTCGGTCCGGCCGATGGCCATGCGGATGAAATCGCGCAGATGCGGGTACAGATCACGAGTCTGGTCAACCAGCTCGACGGAGCCCGCAATGAGCTCAATGACTACCGTGCGCGGCGACGACGCCGCTCTCAAGCGCCTGAGCACACATCGTTGCTGCAGTCCATCGCCCGCCGACTCGGCATCAGCCGCCCCCAGCGAATGTAATCGACACCTGCCGAAACTCCTATTAGAGTAGTTACTTGGCCCACTGCCTGATTCCTCGCCCTCCATTTCCCGGACCCTCGTATATTGCTGTAGTATCGGTGCGTTGGCCGGGCGAGTGCGTCGGCTATCCAAATACCACGGCGGAGGCCCCGCATGTCTCAGTCGCAGACGGTCCGAAACCTCTCCCTCGGCGAGTATTTTCTTCGCAGGTACCACAATGTCGAAAGGCCCTATACATTCAGCGCCACCACGAAGGACGAATTCGAGAGCTGGAAGGGGGCGTTTTCGGCCATGCTGGCTGAGGCGATGGGGCCTCTCCCTGCGGCGTGCGACCTGGATCCGATCACCCTGGAACGGGTCGACGAGGGGTCGTATTGGCGAGAGAAGGTCCTGTTCAACGCCGAGCCCGACATGGCTGTTGTTGCATACGTGCTCGTGCCCAAGGACATAGCTGCCGGCGAGCGTCGACCCGCCATCCTGGCAGCCCATGGCCACGGGAACGGCAAGGACGATGTGTGCCGCATCGACCACGGCGAGAGCGACCGCGTCGACAAGATCGAGGAGCTCAACTACGGCTACGCAGTCGAGCTGGTAGAGAGGGGCTACGTCGTCATCGCTCCCGACTGGCGGGGATTCGGCGAGCGGCGGTTGGGAGGGAGCATCCCTCCCAGGGATTCCTGCAATGTCCTGTTCAATAAAGGCATGCTCTTTGGCGTCAATCTGCTCACACTCAACGTTTGGGACGCGATGCAGTCTGTGACATACCTGCAGTCCCGGCCCGAGGTCGACCCGGACCGTATTGGCTGCGTCGGCCTCTCCTACGGCGGCACGATGACCCTGTTCACGACAGCGATGGACGAGCGTATCAAGTGCGCGGTGGTCAGCTGTTACCTCAACAGCTTCGGCGCCTTCGCTCTCGGCCGGGGCAACTTCTGCGGCGCTCAGATACCGCCAGGCCTTCTCGCGGACGGCGACATTAGCGACGTGGCGTCTCTAATCGGACCGCGTCCCCTGCTTGTGGAATCGGGCATCCGGGACACCGGCTTCCCAATTGAGGCGAGTCGCGAGGCGGCGGCGGCGGTCAGACGTTCCTACGAGGTGGCAGGCGTCCCGGAAAAATTCGACGTGGACGAGTTCGACGGTGGCCACCAATGGAGCGGACTCAAGGCCTACGATTGGCTAGAGAAGTGGCTGTAGGGGCAGGTCTGTGACCCGCCCTCTCTTGCGGCACTGTCCGCTATAGCAGCTGGTCAAGCGATTGGATGATGCGGTCGGGGACGATGTCCATGTTTGCAGGCACTCCCGCACCGTACCGGTCGACCCACACCGCGTGAATGCCGAGTCGCTGCGGCCCCGCGACCTCCCATTCGATGTTGTCGCCGACACACCACGTGTCTTCTGGTGTCGAGCCGAGGGCGGCCATTGCGGTCTCATACACAGCTGGTTCCGGTTTGCCAAAACCAAGTTCGCCTTCGATGAAGATATGGTCGAAATAGCGCTCCAGCCCGAATCGCTCGATCTTTCGTCTTTGTCCCGCTCCATCCCCATTCGTGATCATCGCCAGAGCTATGCCTGCTTCCATGAGTTCCTTGAGGCACTGAATGGTCTCGGGGAACAGGACGATGGTCTTTTCGCGAAGCCCGTGAAAGCGTTGCGCTATTTCCAGGGCCAGGTCGGGAAGGTCGAATCCGAGTTCAAGCAGGGATGTGTGGACGATGGTCTGGTGGGCTGCGATCGTGTTGGCTCTGCCTGTGCGATGGCGATCGGGGTCGGACCAGAACCAGCCACGGGTACGGGTTATCGCATCATTGAGATTGCTGGCGTCCAGCCCTGTGACTCGCGGCTCGACCTCTTTGCAGACAGACCGCCAGGTGGGGGCAGCGCCGGAGGTGTAGTCGATCAAGGTATCGTCTAGGTCGATCATCATGGCACGGGGGGTGTTCATGTGAGGCGGCGTGCGGGTGCCTATGATCCTCCCATCAGTGAGGGCGTCATCCGAAGGGCTCCTAAGAAAGGACCCTAGTTCAGGCCAAGCTGGAAGTGCTTGCCCTCGGTCTTGATGGACGGTGCGAGGATGATATCGGCTTTGTGCATGTCCTTGATATCGGCTGCCCCGACCATCCCCATGCAGATCTCCAGCGCCCCGATGAGGTTCTGAGTGCCGTCGGTCTTCGAGGTCGGGCCGAACAGAATCTTGTCCAGAGAGCCCTTGACCCCGACACTAACCCTGACACCCCGTGGAAGCGATGCGTGAGGGCTGGCCATGCCCCAGTTGAAGCCATTTCCAGGCGCCTCTTCGGACTGGGCCAGCGGAGTGCCGATCATTATTGCGTCGGCACCGCTAGCGAACGCCTTGCAAACGTCCCCACCGGTTCGAATTCCGCCGTCAGTGATGATTGGAACGGACTTGCCGGTGCGCCGGAAGTACTCTTCCCGCGCTGCGGCGCAGTCCATCGTGGCTGTCACCTGTGGCACTCCGACGCCGGTCACCTCGCGGGTGGTGCACGCAGCTCCGGGGCCAACGCCGACCAGAATGCCGTCGATGCCTGTTTCCATAAGTTCCAGCGCGACATCGTATGCGACGCAGTTACCTACGATCACCGGGACACTCACCGTTTCGAGGAACTCGGAGAATACCAGACCGCGGGCGCTCTTGGAGAAGTGGCGAGCTGTCGTTACGGTCGACTGGACCACGATCACGTCTGCGCCTGCCTCTACAGCCAGCGGCGCAAGTCGTTTTGTGTTTGCGGGTGTGACGGAAACGGCGCACTTGGCGCCCTTCGACTTGATCTCCCGGACTCGATCTCCGATCAGATTTTCCTTGATCGGAGCCGCGTAAGCCTGCTGCATGACCGTGGTCGCGTCTTCTTTGGAGGCGCTTGAGATTCGATCAAGTACCTCGGTCGGATCGTCGTATCGGGTCTGCACCCCTTCGAGATTCATCACCGCAAGGCCGCCCCGCTTGTCGAATTCGACGGCGAAGCTCGGCGATACAATGGCGTCCATGGCCGAGGCCAAAACGGGCATTGCCATAGTCATGCCGTTAATCGAGAACTCCCGGTTAACCGAATCGGGGTTGATGGTGACGACTCCTGGGGAGATCGCCACATCGTCGAATCCGTAGGCCTTGCGAATCTCTTTGAACTGGGGTACGGACATGGCTTACCTCTTCCCTGGGGATAAGCGAAATTATATGCGAGCGCGAGGGGTCGAGTCAAGGACTCAAGCATAGTGTGACTCTACACCGTACGTGCCTGTAACATGCGGCGTAGGGCAAATGTGATCCTAGCGGAGGAGAGCCGTTTGCGAGGCAATTTTTGGGTCTGTCGCGGCGACGCCTAGCCGCAGTCCAAAACGCCCTCGTGTATCATCAGGTAGTGGCGGTGTGGCGCACGCCTGGTGTGACCCATGCGTGTACATAGGAATAACCTTGTTTATCGGGCGCACGTATCAGAAGGGCAAGGGTTGACGGGACCAGATGGGTAATTTAGAGCAGTCGATTAAGAACCTCGCCAGGGAGATCGGTTTCGATGTCGTGGGCATCACGACCGCCGACGCCTTCCCACGTGACGAGGAGGCGGCGCTTGACCGCATTTCGAAGGGGCTGATGGACGGCCTACACTGGTACACCAAGGAGCGTGTCCGCAAGGCCAACCGACCCGCGTTGCTAGTTGAGGGCGCGCGCTCCATCATCTCCGTTGCGATGAGTTACAACACCGGTGATCCCAGCCCTGGAGAGCCGGGGCCAACCGGCAAGATCGCTCGTTACGCATGGGGCGACGATTATCACACCCTCATGAAGGAGCGACTTCGGAGGCTGGTCGAGGGCCTCTCGGAACAGGTTGGCTACCCAGTGAAGTCCCGTATTTTCGTCGACGATGGCCCCATGAATGATCGGGCCGCCGCCGAACGTGCGGGCGTAGGTTGGTTTGGTAAGAACTCCAATGTACTTACCCCGAGCCACGGCTCCTGGGTTCTGCTCGGCCAGGTGATCACCGACCTGGACCTGAAGCCGGACCTACCGCTCAAAAAGACCTGCGGCAGCTGCGTTCGATGCATCGACGACTGCCCAACTGACGCTATCGTCGCTCCCTTCGTGATCGACAACACCCGCTGTATCTCATTCCTCACCATCGAGTTGCGGGGTGCAATACCGCGCGAAATGCGGCCCCTGGTGGGCGACTGGGTTTTCGGATGCGACATCTGCCAGGACGTCTGCCCCGTGAACCGCAAGGCCGCACTAGGGCTCGAGCCTGCATTCCAGCAGCGTCATGACTTCGGCGCACCCGCGCTGTTGCCGCTGCTAGAACTGGACGACGACGAGTTCCGGGCAAGGTTCCGTAATAGCGCCATCAAGCGAGCCAAGCGTGTCGGGCTGCAGCGCAACGTATGTGTGGCCCTGGGCAATATCGGCGACCTGGCGGCTGTTCCGGCGCTGGCCAAGGCCCTGTCTGCGCCGGAACCTATCGTTCGTGAGCACGCGGCCTGGGCTCTGGGCCGTCTGGGCGATAATGCGGCCCTACTATCCCTGCGAGAAGCCTTGCCGGGTGAGACAGACGAGGCGGTGCGGGTCGAGATAGCGCTGTCTCTGTCCGAGGCCGGGGCACCAGTGCCCTCGTGACCGGCCGTACATACCTGATTAATGTCGGAGCCAACGCGAGCCACCGCTTCGCCGGTCCCATTTTTCCAGACGGCACCTTCGAATTCCTGCCTATCCCCGAGGACCGGGACCTGCCGACCGGCCACGGCGTGCGCTACCGTGACCTGCGCTCTTTCTACGACCCCGGGCAAGACCTACTGAGGCACGTTCCGCAACGACTGTGGGACCGAACCGCCCATTCCGATCCTGAGTGGGACACGTTTACCTACGGAGACAACTGCGCTACCTCGCCCAGGGCCGCAGCTCTGAAGCGCGTTGTGCCTGGAGACCGCCTACTGTTCCTGGTGCGACTTCAGAGATGGGACCAAAATGGCCCAACGGAGGCCTATGGCTTCTATCTGGTGGGCTTCATACACGTTGACGGGATGCTGCGGAACGTGACGGCCCGGCCTGACGATACCGCGATGGACCGGTTTGGTCGTAACTCCCATGTGCGGCGCGGCCTGAGCGGTCCTGGTTTGTGGAACGGATTCTGCGTATTTTCTGGTTCGTCTCAGTCACGTCGGCTATCGAAGGCCGCGCCCCTCGACCGGTCCCTCGCCAGTCGAGTCCTCACCAGCGCCGATGGCTCGCCATGGCGTTGGGACTCAGGCCGCACGGACCTACAGGTAATCGGCTCCTACACGCGTAGCTGTCGTTGCGTTATCGATCCCGCGCTGCCGGGGCACAGCGAGAGATCCGACATCCTGTGGGAATGGGCCATGCGCCACGAATAACCCCAGAGTGCTACACTCTCCGCAAATCGCACTGAGGAGAGTCTCCCATGAAGGTCATGCTGGGACAGGGAAGCGACGATTTCGTAGCGGAGTTGTCGGCAAGATTCCCTGAAGTGACATTTGTGATCGGCGGCACCGTCGAGGAGCAGATCGAACAGATCGCTGACGCCGATGTGTACTTCGGCTGGCCGTCCCGCGAAGTCTTCGTGGCGGGCGAGAAGCTGCGGTGGGTTCAGAATCCTGGCACCGGCATCGACAGGATCATGCGAGACCTGCCCGAACTGGTGGACAGCGATGTTGTGCTGACGAACTCTCGCGGCCCTCACGCCCCACCAATGGCGGACCACGTAATGGGCATGGTGCTCTCCCTTGCGCACCGTATGGGTGAGCTGTGGGAGGATCAGCAGGCACACCGTTGGGAGCCTGCTCCGTACAACGACACCTATGTCGAGCTTGCAGGCCACACCATGGGCATCTTGTCCCTGGGTGACATAGGGATGGCCGTCGCCCAGCGTGCCCACGGCTTCGGCATGGAGGTCTATGCCGTCGACAAGCACCCTCGGCCCACGGGCCCGGAGGTCACCTCTGTATGGGGTATGGAGCGATTGGACAAGCTTCTGGCCATGTCGGACTGGTTCGTAGTAACAGCGCCGCTCACCGACGAGACACGGGGTTTCATCGACCGCCGTCGGCTGGGCCTACTCAAGGAAGGCGCACGAATCATCGTGATCTCCCGCGGCAACATCGTCGACGAAGAGGCGCTGATCGACGAGTTGCGTTCGGGGAGGATAGCGGGTGCGGGTCTCGATGCGCTGGCGGTCGAACCCCTACCGCCCGATAGCCCATTCTGGGACATGAAGAACGTCGTCGTCACGCCCCACGCATCAGCTCTGACCCCCGAGATGTCTCGCGGCCGCCAGGAGATATTCATCGAGAACCTGCGGAGATTCTTGGCCAACGAGCCATTCCTATACGTCTGCGACAAGCGATCCGGTTTCTGATTTTCCCTATATGAGTCGAACTAGGGCAAGGACAACTGCCCCACGATAGTCGCTAACCGGTAGAATGATATTGAGTTTCGCGCCGCTGGTATAGAAAACACTGCGCTATAATAGGGCGGCAAGCCGCACCCAGTGGGGGAGTGTCGGAATTGGCAGACGAGCATGATTTAGGATCATGTGCCGCAAGGCGTGCGGGTTCGAGTCCCGCCTTCCCCACCATCGAGTCTTACGTATTCTTTGTCCCCAGTGCAGGTCTGCACTCGGCTCTACAGCCGACGAAATCACAGGGAGTTATGCGCAATGCCATCGTTTGACGTCGTCTCCAAGACGGATCTGATGGAAGTAGACAACGCTATAAACGGCGCAAAGCGAGAGATAAACCAGCGTTTCGACCTTGCTGGGACGAAGTGCGACATATCGCGCTCCGAAAACACCCTCACGATTACCGCTGACGACACCATGAAGCTAACCCAGGTGGAAGAGCTGCTCTACAAGTATCTTGCACGTCGGAATGTGGACCGGGGGTCATTCGCTGTCACAGGGACGCAGGATGCGACCGGGGACTCTCTCAGGCAGACCATCGACATCGGGCAGGGGATCGAGGGCGATCTGGCCCGCAAGATCAGCAAGGCGGTCAAGGGCTCCAAGCTCAAGGTCCAGGTTCAAATCCAGGGCAGCGAGCTTCACATGTCCGGCAAGAAGCGCGATGACCTACAAGAGGTTATCGCGTTCATAAAAGAGATGGAAATCAAGCAGCCCCTGCAATATGTGAACTACCGGGACTAACATGCCACACGCCACTCCCGTCGGATTGACCGGTGAACACTACGAGGACACCGTCCCCGACACCCTCGACCTGGCCGAGCGGGCTGCACTGGGGCTCAACTACTTCACCGGCATGACCGAGCCGGACCTCGACCACGAGATGTACTTCCACGCCCAGTTCGACCTGTCGAGCCCGCCCGTCCTCTCGACCCACGTCACCTCCCTGGGCGCATGCCAGGCGAAGGCGCTCGAAGCAATTGCGTTCCTGCGCACGATGACGGGCAGTACCAAGGGCATCGAGCAAGAGGCCCGGATGGTCGAGATGATGGCTGGCATGCTCGGAGACGACGGTCTGTTGTGGGTCGACGGAAGCGCCCCCGGCAAGCCGTGGCTGCAGATACCAGAGCGATTCGCCATGGTCCACGGACAGGGCCGGATGGCGCGGGCGATGATGCGTGGCACCAGTATTCCGGCGACCCTGTTTGAAAAGAGCGCCTCGACAGGCTCGTAGTCGGTCTCGATAAGATGCTGGTCCACGACGGCGACCGCGCCTACTTCCCGACCCACGGCTTCTACGACAACGAATACCTACGCTCCTGTTACTCGGCGAAAGGGTGGAAGGACACCTCCGAGCCTTCGGGAGAAAAAGACGGCGAGGAGGGCTCGCTGTTCAATCACCAGGACCACATCCCCGGCGTGCTCGCCAATTGGCATCGCCTGACTGGCAACGAGGACGCGCTGAATAGGTCGGGCGAGCTGGTTCGTTTCCTCGCTAGCCCGCAGTTCTGGAGCGACTACGAGGCGGGGGACTATCCGTCGGTGGTTGGACAGCAGCACGCCCACTGGACCGGCCATCTCCACGGCCACGTCAACACCCTGCGGGCTATCCTGGAGTACGCCCTGGCTGTCGACGATGCGCAGTTGAAGGGTTTCGCCCGCGACGGCTACGAGTGGGCGCGGCAGGCCCTGCTGCCTCGGATCGGCTACTTCGACTACCAGGGCTGCGCCACGGTGCGGATGATCGGCCTTGCGGTCAAGCTCTCTGACGCTGGGATCGGCGACTACTGGGAAGATGTGGATCAGTACATACGAAATCACGGCGTCGAGATGCAGATTACCCCCGACGACGCCGATTATCTGGCAGCCATGTCCGAGGGCAAGCCGCCTCCGGATGGCGAGCCTGGAACCGCCACGGAGAACGTTTTCGAGCGCGCAGTCGGCGGCTTTGCGCTGTGGTCTGACAAGTCCTGGGTCGGCCTGTGCTGCGGTACCCACGGCAACATGGGCCTGTTCTACGCATGGGATGGCGCACTACGCCATGACGACGGGACGGTCCGGGTCAATCTGCTACTGAACAGGGCGTCGGAGCGGCTCGATGTTCACAGCTACCTGCCATACGAGGGCAAGATCGTGCTCCGCAACAAGACTGCTACCGAGGTGTTCGTGCGTGTGCCACTGTGGGTCGACAAGAGCGCTGTTCGCTGTGCAGTCGACGGCAATGATCGCAAACCGGCCTGGTTCGGCAGCTACCTAAGGTTCCGCGACCTGAGGCCGGGCGAGTCGATCACAGTGCAGTTCCCGATGGTGGAGACTACTGAGGAGTGGTCCGTGAGCCAGCTGACCTGGCCCGGGAACATCATAGGCGAGGAGCAGGTCCACACCTGCCGGATCAGGGGCAACACGCTCGTGGAGATTACGCCCGGCCTGTCGCCCGGCTCGCCACTCTACCGCGGTCGCAAGGCCCTGTATTCGACAACACAGACGCCGATGAAGACGGTGTCGCGGTACGCTTCTCCGATAACGCTGACCTGGTAGGGAATCTACTTCTACAGTAGGACTCTCGGGTAGCTCCGGACCCAGCTACGTTGATGGCGCTGTTTGCCGTCCACCTTCACATCCAGGTCGATCTCCACCTCGAAGGTCTCCACGGTGCTATTTACTGTGCATGTTGAATCCACAATGGTCTCGCCGATCGGGTGGCTCAAGCGCCACGAGTGGTGCCCGACGGCGGTTACCTGCGACGGCTCCCGGTTGCTGGCCCACACCTCCAGGTCTGCGCCGCGTTCCACATCGACATCCTCACGAGGGCTGTTGGCGCTGAGCCTTCTGACCCTGAGCCCGGTTCTGTCGCCCAGGAGGTCGGTCACTATCTCCCATGGCGGCGCGCCGTTCTTTGCGCGGGACACCGGTTTTGGGTTGTGCACAGTTCCGAAGGCAATTTCGTCTTGCGGCATCTCTCCGCTTGTCGCATCCCTGGTCGGCACCACCGGTAGTAGGAGCTGTGAGCGACGTGTTTCTTCCCTGAAGACGCGGTTCGTGCCCTTGTAGGGCGTGGGCCAGGAGTTGGGGAAGTCGGCGCTGCTGATGGACAATCTCACGCGGTGGCCTGGCTCGAACCTCCACGCGGTGGTGTCCAGTTCGATGTCCAGTTCGTAGACCTCCCCGGCCTCCATCGGCTCCGGGTCCGTTAGCGACGAGCGGCGCGTACCGTTGAGCAACCCGTTCGTTACCAGGGCGCTCGTGCCGTCGGGCGCTACGTCGCTCAGACGTGCCACGAATGCCATCACTGGCGCTGTGGAGCTCACATGCAATACCGCACGCGCCGTGCCGATGATCTCTAGTGGCGTATCCAGCGGCTTGGTGGTGTAGTTGAGCGAGAATGCCTCGTCCTGCCACTGGTCGGTCGGTAGACCGAAGGGCACGCCTGCGGACCAGAGGCCACCCGCTATTCCCACGGTCGGTCGGTATTCGTACTCGTCGCTGCCGTACTCCCGAGTGGGTGGGCCAGTGTCGAGCACGCCGTGCTCTTCAAGCCAGTATGACGCCATAGCAGCGCCGTCCATCGGCAGCGCCTCCTCGGCGCGCCAGTAGCCGCTCGTATGGTCACGGTCTGCGAGCGGGGTATCGTGTCCCTGGACGTATACAGCAAGTCGAGGAGACTCCGCGCCGTTTTGAGCACCCTTCATCCAGCGGTCGCACCACTGCACAATCTCGTGCAGGTAGTCGATAGCCGGGCCGGGGGTGATGCTGGCCGGACCCGAGTGGTTCCATGGCCCCATGAGCACGCGGTGCGGCGCGTCAAGGTTCGCGGCCATGCGCAGGGGCACGTTGCAGTAGCCGTCACGCCAGCCGCCGATCATCAGCGTTGGGCATGTGATGCTGTCGTAGCGGCCTCGCACGCTGCCCGGACGCCAGTACGGCCCGTCGGTCTGCTGCGCTAGCCAGGCCATGAAGAACGGCTCGTTGCCCTCCAGGTGCTCGTCCCAGATGCGCTCCCAGTCGTCGCCGCTGATCTCCGGGTAAGGGGGCATCGCGTTCATGGACGTCATCGCCGAGCCATAGGCCCCTACGTCGTAGTAGCAGCGCCACGCTCCGCCCCGGAAGTGGCAGTCGTCCGTGTACCGGTCGTCGGTGAAGTTCATGGGGATGATAGTGGCCAGGTGGGGCGGCTGCAGCGCCGCGATCTGGACGCACGTGAAGCCGCCGTAGGAGCTGCCGGTCATCGCGACCTGTCCGTCAGACCAGTCCTGTGCGGCGATCCACTCGACGGCGTCGTACCCGTCCTGCGTCTCGATCGGGCGGTACTCGTCGTCGGTAGTGCCCTCGCTGGCTCCGGTACCACGGCAATCGAGCAGCGCGCCAATGTATCCGTGCCGCGCGAAGTAGTCATGCTTGCCAGAGAAGGGCGCGCTATCGTCCTTGCGGTACGGCAGGTACTCGAGTATTACCGGCCAGGGCCCGTCGCCCTCAGGCACATGCATGTCCATAGCCAGCCGCGTCCCGTCACGAACAGTGACCAGGACATTCTGCTCAAACCGCACGCCGTGTTGGGTCTCGGTCATGTTTGTCACCGTAAGAGGAGTCCAGTGGGGTTGTGCCCGTCTGGACTGTTTGCGTTCCTGTCAACTCCGGCGAAGTATACTACGTGGTGCGGAACACGAGTGTTACACGGATATGAATAATCGGATTAGACTATAGGGGTAATGAGTCGTTTCTTCGTTTATTGGGACCCGAGAAGGGACGATCGACGCGCACGACCTCTCAACGCCACAGTTAGTCGAAACTGGCGCTTCGGTGTCGGCGCGTCAGTAGGTTCTAACCAACAAGCTCTGCTGTGACGCTGAGGTCGACGTTGCCTTTTAGGGCGCCGGAGATGGGGCAGCCGTCCTTGGCTGCTTCTGCGGCGGAAGTGAATGCGGCTGCGTCTGAACCCGGGACCGTGCCCTTGACGGTGAGCGCACTTGCGGAGACCTTCCAACCGCCCTCGATCTGCTGGAATGTCACCTCTGCGCTGACCTCAAGCTTCGTCGGAGGCGTGCCTGCCTGGCCTAGTCCGTTTGAGAGTGCCATGCAGTAGCATGCTGCGTGGGCAGACGCCAACAGCTCCTCAGGGCTCGTGCGGCCCTCTGGCCCTGCAGTTCGTGCCGCCCAGCTTACCGGCAGGTCACTGAATGAGCTGCTAGATACGGCGCTCACTACTCCTTTGCCCGATAGCAGATCGCCGTTCCAGGTCGCTTCTGCTCTTCGTACTGCTGAATTCATGTTTACCTCCTAAAGTTCATGCAAAGATGATTAACGCGGCTATATTACCATCTCCGTCATCAATGGTGATTCGGTTTGCGACGACGAGGTCACCTGAAAAGGCTACTGGCTTTTCAGAGTTCGGTGAGAGCCGCTGAAAAGATCGGTTGGCGGCGGCGAGCCTGCGGTGGTACCGCCCTGGAGGCCTCTTGAGACGTTTCAGTTCCCTGAAATGGTGCTGAAATGCGGGTTGGGTGTGACCAGCCCTGGACACCTCGTATCGGGGTTGTATGTTGTGGCGTTTCGAAACGCCGTGCTACCATCAATGTATGGCCTCCGAGTTTATCCGCAATTTTTGCATCATCGCCCACATCGATCATGGCAAGTCCACCCTGGCTGACAGGCTCATCGAATTCACTGGTGCTGTCGAAGCTCGCGAAATGGTCGAGCAGCACCTGGATTCTATGGACCTGGAGCGAGAGCGCGGAATTACCATCAAAGCCCAGGCCGTCAGGCTGAACTATGCGCACGCCTCTGGACAGGACTATCAGCTCAACCTGATCGACACGCCGGGCCACGTCGATTTTTCGTACGAGGTATCTCGCAGCCTCGCCGCGTGCGAGGGCGCCTTGTTGATCGTTGACGCAACACAAGGCATCCAAGCCCAGACACTGGCGAACGTATATCTGGCTATGGAACATGACCTGGAAATCATACCGGTCATCAACAAGATCGATATGGACATGGCGGAGCCAGAGCGAGTTGCAGGGGAGATGTGCGCCACGTTCGGGTTTAACCACGACGAGATCATAATGGCCTCTGCCAAGGATGGAATCGGCATCGAGCAGATAGTGGATGCTGTTGTCGACCGAATTCCGCCCCCTTCGGGAAGCATTACGGCCCCGTTGCGGGCGCTGATATTCGACTCAAAGTACGACGCGTACAAGGGCGTGATCGCCTACGTGCGTATCCGTGAGGGCACAGTGCCGCCCCGGGGCCGCCTCAAGGTCATGTCCAACGGCGTTCAGAGTGAGACTATCGAGATCGGTTGCTTCAAGCCGGGGCCGATCAAGGTCGAAAGACTTGAGGCCGGGGAAGTGGGTTACATTGCGACTGGCCTAAAGACGGTCGGTGACGCGCCGGTTGGGGATACGATCACGCTGGCCGAGGGCGGGGCTGACGAGCCTCTCGACAAGTACGTGCCCATGAAGCCGATGGTCTTCGCAGGTCTGTATCCATCCGATGGCGAGGATTATCTGGAGCTGCGTGACGCCCTGGAGAAACTCCATCTCAATGACGCAGCCCTGACGTACCAGCCGGAAAGCTCAGTGGCCCTAGGGTCTGGTTTCCGCTGTGGTTTCCTCGGCCTGTTGCACATGGACGTGGTGCAAGAGCGCCTGGAGCGCGAGTACGGTATTGGGCTCCTGGCGACCTCTCCCAGCGTTGCGTATAGCGTCCTGTCCACGGACGGCTCGGTCATCGAGGTCGAGAACCCGTCGCGGCTGCCGTCGGCTGACCGAATAGAAGAAGTCAACGAACCGTGGGTGGACCTGACGCTTTTGACGCCTACCACCTACATAGGATCCCTGATGGAGCTTGTGAAGGAGCACCGGGGGGAGTTCAAGGAGATGGACTACATCCAGGTCGACGCCCGCGTTAACGACTCGGGGAGCAACGGAGCCGACACCTCGAGCCAGGGGCGAATGACCCTTCAGTTCGCGATGCCGCTCTCCGAGATGCTGATCGACTTCTACGACCAGGTGAAGTCTCGCACACAGGGATATGCGTCCATGGACTACTCCGTTGCCGGCTACCGTCCAGAGGACCTGGTTCGGCTGGATATCCTCGTCAATGGGGAGTCCGTCGACGCCCTTTCGACAATCGTGCACCGAAAATCTGCCCAGTCCAGGGGAAAAGACCTCGTCACCAAGCTCAAGGAACTGATTCCGCGACAGATGTTCGAGGTGCCTATACAGGCGGCTATCGGAAGCAAGATATTTGCCCGCGAGACGATCAGGGCTATGCGCAAGAATGTTACCGCGAAGTGCTACGGCGGCGACGTGACCCGGAAGCGCAAGCTCCTGCAGAAGCAAGCAGAGGGCAAGAAGCGCATGAAGCGCGTGGGCAGCGTCGAGATTCCCCAGGAAGCCTTCCTAGCCATCCTAAAAGTCGAAAAATAGGTGCTTGGTGCTGCGCACGCTTCGGGTGGCGGCGATGGGCGTCTGCGTTTTGGCGTCTGGTGCGTGGGTGGGATCTACAGGGGCGTAGTGCTGTCGTCTGTCACGAGCCTGTCGGAATGCCGGTGGTTTGGACAGGCTTTCCATGAGCGGTAGTCTGCACGATCCTCAGTTCTGAGACTCCTGTCCTTTCTTTCCCCAGCAAAACAATACGCCAAAAAGAGCGACTGCTACTAGCGCCATGTCCCACAGGGCATGCTAGGATATGATGCATCCTCAAGGATTGGGCGGTCCACATGGCTGATCAAAAGACCGAATTTATGCACGTCGAGAACATCAGGACCGAGTCCCTGGGGGAACCTGGTCAGCGGACTTTTCGCATCCTCGTCGACGGCGACGCTGGTTCCGCGATGATGTGGCTCGAGAAGGAACAGCTCTTTCAGCTGGCGATGGCCATCAACCAACTCCATGCGTCCCTCCCAGAGTTGGATCGCTCACGGCCGATATCAGAAGGCGCGGAGGGTTTTGGAGCCCGGTTGGAATTCAAGGTCGGTCGCCTTGTTCTCGGCCACGAGGGTAGTAGAGAACGGCTCATCATAGATGCTCACGACGTGGAGTCAGACGAGGAAGAGCAGGAGCCGACAGTGCGGGTATGGGCCGAGAGGCAGCAGCTAGCCAGGTTCGCGGCGGAGTCTCTGGAACTTTGTGCCGCAGGAAGGCCACTGTGCCCTCTGTGTAGCGCACCGATGGATCCAGAGGGCCACACGTGTCCCAGGTCCAATGGACACGCACTCCAGGACCTAACCGAGCTGTAGGCGGCGCTGCGCGCGCTTAGCAGGTCCGGGCAGACCCAGACCTGTCACCAAGCGCCCTTACTCGAGATACCCAGGGGTGTTGAGGGCGCAAATTCACCTTGCCGGTCAACTCAGTTGGAGCACATGGAGCAGTCCCCTTCACCCAAAGGTCAGACGGAAGGCGATGAGGCGATTGAGCTGCCCGACGACGAAGCCGCTCCCCTTCTGCTGGAGGGCGAGGTACTCGGGGGCCAGAGGATTCCGTGGAGTTCCAACTACACGTTCCTGGTGCGGATCGACGCTGGCCCTGGCAAGTTCCTGAGGGCTGTGTATAAACCCCGCGACGGCGAGATGCCCCTTTCCGATTTCCCCGACGGCTCCCTATACAAGAGGGAATACGCGGCATACCTGCTAAGCAAGGCGCTGGGCTGGCCGCCGGTGCCACTGACCCTGGTCCGGGAAGGGCCATATGGGGTCGGCTCGATGCAACTCTATGTTGAGACCGATCCTCGTGTCACCTACTTCAACATGATTGCCGATAACCGGGACAAGCTATGGCGGTTCATGGCTTTTGATCTGCTGTCCAACAACGCTGATCGAAAGGGTGGTCACTGCCTCCTTGGTGAGGACGGCACCATCTGGAGTATCGATCATGGGTTGACGTTCCACCCAGAGTCCAAGGTCCGGACCGTAATGTTGGAGTTCTGGGGGGAGCCTATTCCTTCAGACATCGTCACGGATCTAAAGTCGTTTGCGGACCGGCTGAGCGCCGACCAGGGTATCACGAGCGGCCTGGCCGAGTTGCTTACTGAAGATGAGGTGGATCGGCTGGTTAAGCGACTTGACGCGATTCTGGAGTCTCCGATCGTCCCGCAGTTTGATCCGCGCCGCAATGTCCCCTGGCCCCTGGAGTAGGTTCCTACTGGCCAGACCCGGACCTCTTCCGACGCAGCGTGCGACTGACCCTTTGACGCAGGCTCGATGCCAACATCAGGTTGTCGGTCAAATGGCGTACGATACCGGGGCTACCTGCCAACAGGGGCGGTGACCATTGTCGGAGTTCGCCGATGGTGGTCTTGCCGGGTGTCCATTTCACCAGTGGGCTCGCTGGCGTCCAACTCAGGGAGGGGCGCTGCAGCGGTGTGGCCCCAGCGCTCCGGCTGCCTAGCATGACGGTGCCGCCTGCCTCGATGACCAGCGCAACCCCTGCGGCGACATCCCACAGTCGCGGGCTGCCAAACATCGCATATTGAAGCGTCCCACGCGCCGTCATCGCCATTTCGGAAGCGATGCTGCCACTCACCCTGAGTTCGCCGGGCCCTTTTTGCATCGTGGGCTTGAACCGGAATGACGCTCCAAAGGAGCCTGGAAGTCCCACAAGGCGACTTCCTACAGGAGTGTCTACCGGCGGTATCTCCAATTTGTGGCCGTCCTGAAACGCCCCGCCGCCACTACGTGCGTGCAACACGGTCCCTTCCGGCTTTGCGGGCCATGGGAGGTAGATAGCCCCGGCTATGGGCATGCCCCGGTGGAGGACCCCGACTGAGCACGCGTATACGGGCAGCCCGTTTACGAAGTTCTTTGTGCCATCCAGGGGATCGAGTATCCACACTGTGTCCGCCGCTACGGCGTTCGCACTTTCCTTGTCCTCCTCGTCTTCCTCGCCGACGATGCCGTGGAGGGGGAAGCGCTTGGAGATGGCCTCTACTAGGTATTGCTGGCTCTCATGGTCCGCGATGGTAACCGGGTCGGTGCGTTCCTTGTCCTTGTACTCGGCGTCGATCTTTGCGCCGAAGTACTTTGCCAGGATGGCGCCACCGCCACGGGCGATCTCCGCCGCGAGGCCTTCGATCTCCTCGAGGAGACTCGTCTCTAGTGTTGCACCAGCGTCTACCACCTGTGTTCGCTCCTTGCGTTTGCAATACATACTCGGACGAAGCATCAGTCTGCGCATAGGCAGACGCCTGGACCTGTCATACGTAGCGTGTGGATGGACCGCAGCACCCCGGAGTATACCCCAGGCGCATATTCGAGGAGGTCCTTGTCTCCGGTTCGTGTCTGTGGACCCTGGGAATTGCTGCGCGAACTGCTCAGAGATGGATGTCACACTCATTGACTCCTTAAATATGACGCTATTATCATGATCGAACTGGCATATATACTAGTGAACAGGTGGGACACGGGACTCAAGTGGCAGAAAAAGGCGACGCAGAATTCAGGAATCGAACCGAACCGTCGGATCCCAGCGGCGAATTCGACACGGCACCGGAGTCGCGGTTCATGGCGGATGAGCCCCCCACCCAAGATCAAGCTGTCGATCGGCAACCGGATCAACTAGCCTCAGCGAGATGGTCGAGTGTGAGGGGTCGCCTGAGGCCACCGAGGGTTGCTGCACGTTTCCATACGCTCGAATCGTTGCGCTACCGGGACTTCAGATTCTTGTGGCTCTCGACGCTGAGTGTCTCCGCCGGATTTTGGACGCAGATGGTGGTGATTGGCTGGCTTGCGTACGAGCGCACCGGTTCTCCCCTGCTGACCAGTCTGATCCTTGGCCTGGATGCGTTGCCGTTCCTGATCGCGGGCCCAGTCGGCGGTGTCCTGGCCGATACGTGGGACCGCCGCAGGCTCCTCATGGCTGGGACGGTGTATCAAACCCTGGTGACGACGGGATTTGCCACGGTGTTGATCCTGGGTCGTGGGCAGACGTGGCACATGTTCGTTTTCGTTTTCGCGATGGGGCTCTCCTTGGCGCTGATCGAACCGGCGAAGGCTGCACTGATACCCAACCTCGTGCCCACGAGCAGTCTTGTAAACGCCTTTGCCCTGAACACTTTAGCCTTTGGTGCGTCACGACTCGTCATGCCCGTGATCGGAGGCGTGCTGGTGGTCGCCGTCGGGCCGGGACCCACCCTCCTGGTGGGCAGTGCGATGTACGCCCTGACATTCGTGGCGACCCGGGCTGTCGGTCCTACGGCTCCCCGTGAACGCGTCGTCGGCGGGCCACCGCCTCTCCGCCGATTCCTGGAGGGGGCGGGCTACGTCAGAGACACTCGGCTGATCCTGGGCCTGATACTGCTGCTTGGTGCGACCGCCCTGTTTTTCTTCCCCTTCGTACACGGCCTTCTGCCGGTCTACGCGTCGGACGTATATGGAATGGATGCGGCTGGCCTGGGTCTCCTGATGTCACTTATTGGTTTAGGGAATATCGTCGGCACAGTCGTTGCCGCGTCCGTGGGGAATGTCCGAAGAAAGGGCGTGTTCATTGCGGTGGCGCTGGGAGTTGTGGCGGTCGCAATGGCTGCTTTCTCGCGAGTGTCGGGATTTGCGCCTGCCGTGCTCCTATTGATGCTCGCGAATGGGGCGTTGATGACGTTCTTATCGATTCTGTCGGCGTCGGTGAATTCGATGGTGCCGGACGCGCTGAGGGGGCGGGTGGCTTCTATCTCCACGATGACATTCGGCATCTTCCCATTAGGGAGTGTCGTGGCAGGGGCGATGGCACAGCTAATGGGGGTGCAGGACGCGACGTTGCTGGCAGCAGCCGGACTTTTCGTGCTCTCGGGAGCGGTCCTACTCAAGTTTCCCCAGATACTGAAAATGGGCGGAGATGTAGAACCGTCAGTCTAAGATGATGCTGTTTCGCTTCAAAGCGAGCGTACCACCCGCCTCACTCAGCGCGCGCAGCACGCTTGGCTCGCTGCCATAGCGCCTCTTTCGCCTCCAGGTCGAGCTCGGCTAGCGTTGTGCCGTCTTCGTCCGCCATCTGCTCCATGGACCCGAAACGTTGTCGGAAGCGCTTGCCGGTCCCGCGGAGCGCGGACTCGGCGTCTATACCCATCCAGCGGGCGGCGTTGACCATCGAGAAGAGCAGGTCACCGAACTCTGCTTCGCCATCCTGCGGCGTCTCGGCCTCGGCCAGCTCTCCCAACTCCTCGGTTACCTTTGCAAGCACACCCTCCGGGTCCTCCCAGTCGAAGCCCACCCCGGCTGCGCGATCCTGTATGGTCTGTGCGTGGGCCAGGGCAGGCATCGACATTGGAACGCCCGCGAGGGAGCCCTTGTTCCCCCCGTGTTCGGCCTTTTTGATCTGGCGCCAGTTGGTGAGCACTTCGTCGGAGGTGCTGGCCTCCACGTCGCCGAAGACATGCGGGTGCCGTCTCGTGAGCTTTTCGACGACTGTGGCGAACACCTCGCTCTCCTCGAATTCGCCGTTTTCCTTGGCCATCTGTATCTGGAATGCGAGGTTGAACGCGACGTCACCGATCTCCTCGGCGATCTCTCGCGGTTCATCGGACTCCATTGCATCGATCAGCTCGAAGCACTCCTCCATGACGTAGCGCTTCATCGTTTGGCGCGTCTGCTCCCGGTCCCATGGGCAGCCGCCGGGCTCTCGGAGCCTCTTTACGAGTTGGAGTAGGCCGTCAAAGGTTGACGGAAAATCGTGATTGGTTTCGCTATCCACAAGTCGCCCCCGTGTGTATTATTTTGTGTAGTGGGTGGCCACCCCCGCGATCGAGTGCCAGGGCGGGTTGGGCCGATTATACGAACGGTCGGCGTCGATTGACAATCTGCAGATGGCGGTCCTATCATTTTTGAACCCATGACCTATCTAAAACCCCTCAGGCCCGTGGCCATCGCGCTCTTCATTGTGCTCGTCCCCGTCTTTTTGATCACCGCCAACGTCCGCCTGGTCATCAACCTGCCTGCGCTGTATAGCTACGGCTACGACCGATACGAAGATGAGATCACCCGGTATATGGATATAGAGCGTGATGACTATATCGATGGCGGTCGCCAGATACGCGACTACTTTAACAACGACGCCGAGGAACTCAATGTTCGGGTTGTCGTGGGTGGAATACTGCGCAGTATCTACAGAGAAAAGGAGGTTCTTCACATGCGTGACGTGAAGAACCTCGTTCAGGGGGTATACCGTCTCGGTGAGCTATCGGGCCTCTATCTGTTCGTGTTTGCTGTGGCTGGCATGTTCTTCGAGCCGTGGCGACGATCCCTGCGCCGCACGGCCTGGCACATGGCCATGGGTGGCGCGGTCACCCTGGGACTGGTGGTACTGGTGGGTCTTGGTGCCCTGGCCGGGTTCGAGCGGCTGTTCCTCGCGTTTCACCAGGTGAGCTTTAGCAACGACCTGTGGCAACTCAATCCTCGAACGGACTACCTGATTGCCATGTTCCCAGAGGGATTTTTCTTCGACTCGACAATCCTGATTGCGCTGCTGGTTATCGTGCAGTCGACGGTATTGGCGGCGCCACGTTGGGTTGGGGCTGCTCGGCGGCGTCGGCGGGATGCGGGGTCGACGACGACCGCGTAGACCCGGTGCAGCGCCGGTTGTCGGGGCGTTACAGCGCTGCTAGACTTTCATAACCTTGGAATGCCCCTGCCCAATCTCGTTTCGACACTGAGGAAGACCATGAATCCTGAGCCCTATGCTTTCGCCAAAAGACTCCTAGAGCCGCTGGATGATTATCTCAGGCATAATCTCCACCAACTGACTTGCAAGGACATCCGTGCTTTGTACGAAGGCCTCTTTGACTCGCAGAAAGTCTACAGGGGAACATGCAACAGGCATTACAGGCTTTTCAGAGTTCCTCGTGCTCCGACCGTTAATCCACTTGCTGGGAGTGGAACGGAACGTATCCACGGATGAAGGGAGGCATACTCATAGTTTTTGGAAGGGATCTATGAGAGTCAGCCAAGGCGCTCTCGTCACCACGACTGAGGGAAAAATACGGCCGGACATCCTGTTGGAAGAAAAGGATGTACCAGTAGCTGCCGCTGAAATTAAGACAATCTTCACTGATAGGAAAAAGCTTCAAGACGCGTTTGAGCGACTAAAAGGACTCAAAGCGGCGTCAAACAAACAGTTCAAAGGCGCGATCATTGTATATATCAACGAGGACAGCTATTTGACTCCAAAATTGGAGGAAGACGTGGCGGTACTCGGTCACGAGAATCGTGATTGGTTGGAGATACTGAATCTAAAGACCGATGACAGGCTGTTCAAGGACGCTTTGACCAAGGCCCTGGGGTTGGAACGGTTTGAGATTCAAGAGAGCGTCAAAAGAGGCAGCTAGGCGGAGCGAACATCCAGATTGCGAAAGGAACAAGCACGATGACTAGGTCTATGCAGTCGTTGGAAGCGGAGTATCGTGAGAAGACACCGAAGTCCCGAGCACAGTGGGAGAGGGGCAAGTCGAGCATGCCCGGTGGTGTCATCAAGGGAGCGTACCTGGATTCGCCCTACCCGCACTACGTGGAGCGCACCGAGGGCTGCTACGTCTGGGACATCGACGGCAACCGATATGTTGATTTTGGTAACCACCACTCTGCGATGCTTCTTGGACATAGCCACCCCGACGTGGTGGCCGCCATCAAGAAGGAAGTAGAGCGCGGATTCGGTCTGGGTGGGCCTACGACCCTTGAGGCGGAGATCGCCGAGGAGATCACGGGACGTTTCCCGTCCATAGACAAGGTGCGTTTCACCAACTCAGGTACGGAGTCTTCGCTCCACGCCGTGAGAATGGTGCGCGCGATCACTGGCCGGCCGAAGATCGCCAAGTTCGAGGGGGCGTATCACGGCAGCCACGATGCACTCGAGGTCAGCACGTCAACACCATTGGATAAGGCCGGCCCAGCCGACTCGCCCAACTCCGTGGCCGCATGGGACGGAATGTCTCGATCCGCCGAGGAGGACGCCGTAATACTGCCCTACAACGACAGGGAATCGGTCGAGCTGATCCTGAGAGAGCAGAAGGATGAGATCGCCGGGGTATTCTACGATGCCAAGGGCGGTCTGATGGACGTGCCTCACGAGTTCACTCGCTTCATCAGGGAGATAACAGAAGAGCTGGACATCCCGATGGTCATGGACGAGGTAGTGACCTTCCGAACCGGCTACTCCGGGGCCCAGGGGCTCGCAGGCGTGGAGCCGGACATCACCTACTTTGGCAAGGCCTTCGGTGGCGGTTTCCCCGTGGGCGCGATCGGCGGCAAGGATCGGTTCATGGAGATCATCGACAACTCGGGGGATCCGACCGGGCTGTCCCAGAGCGGTACGTTCTCCGGTAACAGTTTTACGCTGGCTGCGGGCCTGGCGAACCTGAGGGCGCTGACCCCCGAGCTATTCGAGCAGTTCGACGGGTTGCGGGAGAGGCTACATGCAGGGATGGCGAGGGTTTTCGGCAGTGCTGGTATACCCGCACAGATTCTGAGTGAGGGCGCTGCCGCCGCTTTTTATCTGTCAGACAAGCCCGTCCGAGACCACCGGAGCATGGTGGAGGGCCCGGATCACGAGCTGACGGGCCGGATCAACATGGCTCTGCTCTTGAAGGGGTATTCGCTCAGGGGCGGCATACAGTTCACGATCTCGCAGCCAATGGGCACAGAGCACATCGACGGAGTGGTGGAGGCGCTGGAGCAGGTGCTGGCCGAGGCTTAGCCTCCTCTCCCTTTGAGGGAGAGGACTGAGGTGAGGGTGGATCGAGTAAGCTGGCTACGCGCCGGCCGCGCAGGCGCAACCCGGGCCTCCGCCTCCGCCGCCGCAGCACCCTCCGCCGCCCGCTACGGCTGATGTCTCACCGTTGGAGCCGGTCGAGAACGACATGAAGACGGAGAGGCGGCGCTCCGATGTGCTACCGCAGTCGGGGCAATTGGCGTCGTCGTCCATCCGGCTGATCGAGCGGAGCCGTTCGAAGGTGTTCTTACACAGGGTGCAGGTGTACTCATAGAGGGGCATCTGTAGGGCTCCGGTGCGACGTCGAATTTTTCGTATTGTATGTGCCGGGATTCAGCGGGTCAATCAGCGATGTGGCTGACATATAACCACTGAGGGTCTCAGGAGGATGAGCGTGGATAACGATCTTGCCTTTGCATCGGCGACCAAGGTTCGGCAACTTATTGCCGATGGTGAGGTGTCGCCGGTTGAGCTTACTAAATTATTCCTGAGCCGTATCGACTCCCTCGATGACCAGTTGAACTCGTTCTTGACTGTGGCATCGGACCAGGCGCTTGCCACTGCCCGGAAGGCCGAGGAGGCCGTAGTACGAGGCGACGATCTTGGGCCGCTCCACGGCATACCGATCTCCATCAAGGACCTAGAGATGACGGCAGGAATCAGGACCACGGGAGGGTCGCTGCTGTTCAAGGACAGGGTGCCAGAAGTGGATTCGGCGGTGGTCGAGCGCGTCAGGGCTGCTGGCGCAACGATCCTTGGCAAGACAAACACACCGGAGTGGGGGTTGCTGGGTCACACGGAGAACAAGCTCGGTGACCACTGCCGCAACCCCTGGAACACAGACATGACCACTGGCGGGTCAAGCGGCGGTGCGGGCGCGTCACTGGCCGCAGGGCTGTGCTCGCTGGCGACCGGGAGTGACGGCGGGGGATCGATACGCATCCCGGCGAGCTTCTGCGGCGTCTACGGCATCAAGCCGACCCAGGGCCGCGTTCCGTTCTACGCTGGTTCGCCCGGTCCGGCCTTCGCCAACCTGTTCAGCCAGTCGGGGCCAATGTCCAGGACTGTCCGCGACACCGCTATGCTGCTGCAGGTGCTGGCCGGCCACGACCCCAGAGACGTGTCCTCCCTTCGGAGTGTACCAGGCGACTACATCGCGGCGGCGGACAGGGGTGTGAAGGGCCTACGGGTCGGATGGAGCCCAGACTTCGGCTATGCGGCGGTCGACCCGGATGTGCAAAGCTCAACCCTTGACGCGGTCAAGGTGTTCGAGGGGTTGGGCGCAGATGTGGAGGATGCCGGCCTGGACTTGGAGCCATCCTACGACCCATTTATGATCATGTTCGGCGCTCTGGCGGGCTCCCGATACCAGGACGCGGCGGTGGGCCGGACTGAGCTGCTTACGGACTACACCCGGCGCTGGTTTGCAGACGGGGCCAAGGTTACGGGCTCCGACTATCTCGGCGCCCTGGGTGAGCGGGACAGATTCATTGCCTCGTTCGCAGATGCGTTTGAGAAGTACGACATCATTGTGACACCGAGCGTGGCTTCGACGGCCTTCCCCGTCGGTGATCCTCCAAGCATGATAGGTGGGCGTGAGGTCAACCCGTTCTGGGGATACGTGCAGTTCAGCAGCGTTATCAATCTGATCGGCTACTGCGCAGCCAGCGTCCCGTGCGGCTTTGACTCCGAGGGGCTCCCCATAGGGCTGCACATTGTTGGCCGCCCTGGAGAAGAAGAGACAGTTCTGGCGGCGTCGGCAGCCTTCGAGGAAGCACGGCCCTGGATCGACCGGCGACCGCCGGTATCGTAGGGCTGCGGTGTGTAGATGCCCTATGGCACCCTGAGCGAAAGACAAGGGTCTGGGAACGTTGGAGCAGACTAGACGGTGGGCCAAGTGTTCAGAAAGAGAATAACAATGGATGTGAGGGACACCCTCACACGCCCGGCAGAGGGGCGGAGGCCCCTCTGCACACCCCATGGAACCGGCAGACACACCTTTACGGTGTAATGCCTAGCTAGTGAGTCCCGATCAGGGTGTGTCTAGCCCCGCCCCACCCAGCGTGCGCAACACCTTAGTTGACTGCTGCCGCTGGTCTGATCACGCACTCTCGGCAGACTGACTGCGGTACCAACCCGAAGCGAATCATTTGACTGAAGGCGAAGCATCCTGCGCAGAAGCCCACAAACGCCTCAAGGGATGCGAATATCGTTAATACGCCCACGACCGCCTTGGCGGGGCCAGCAGTCTCCATTACTAGCAGCAGCAGCAGGGCTGTTACCGAGAAGGCCAATCCAATTGCCTGAGCGAAGCGCTTGGGAGGGCCGGGGACCGGTCGGTTTGGGTTGCCCAGCACGGGCACGATGACTCTAGTTGCCAGTAGCCCCATGGGGCTCAGGGTTGGGCCAGTGGCCACCCTTGCCACGAAACCGTAGGCGAGGGCCGCGAATAGCAGAGGCTCCCCGGTGATGATCGCGGCTACCGATAGCACCACGACCATCGATGCGACCAGCCGGGCCGAGATCTCATTGACCGGGTTGGGAAAGCTGAACACGTTTTTTATATGGTTCATAGTGATCCTTTATGCAATCCTGCGACTGGACAAAAAAAGACCCTCGCCAATCATTGACGAGGGTCTAAATACGTTTCTAACGCGTCGATTACATACGCGTGTGCTGCCTAAGAGCTAACGTACTCCCTCTTTGGACGGCACATACAAGCGCAGGTCTGCATAGCTCTATTGTACGGCGAATGCGTGACAGCGGTCAACGTTTCACTACCTGATGTGCTCTAAAAAGTGTAGTCGTCGGAGCTGTCCTTCGGGTTGTAGCCCAGTACCTCGCGGGCGTGGGTGTTGTCCCGGACGGCCCATTTGTTGTTGGACACCACGTCGAAAGTGTCGAACCGTAGCGAATCGGGTGCGCTCAGGCATAGGTCCATCATCTGGACGCAGTCGTCGAAGCTGAGGTACCCGCCCATGTGGCTCGTCATCTCCGGGCGGTTGCTGCCCTTGAGCAGCGCACCGATGCGCAGACATATCATCGACATGCCGTGCTCGCTGGCGTACATCCTGGCCATCACCTCTCCGAAGGCCTTGGTGACCCCGTAGAGATTGGTAGGCCAGTAGGGCGAATTCTCGTCCAGCATGTCCCAGGTCTCCGGCACCTTGTCGTACTCGCCCGCCGCGATCTCCATGTAGGGCGAGAGGTGGTACTGCGGGCCCAGGGTTGTGGAGCCACTGCTGGCGAATATCACCCGTTTCACACCATTGATGCGGGATGCCTCGAACACGTTGCGCAGCCCCTTGATGTTGATTTGCAGGTTGCCTTCCCAGCTGTTGACGTCCCGGTTCTCGGCGGAAAGGTGTATCACCGTGTCGATGCCCTCGAAGGCCGGCGCGATGGCCTCAAAGTTGGCGATGCTGGCCTGCAGGTTCGGTATGTCATCGATCGGGCTACGGTTCAGGCCGCTGAATTCGTACTTATGGGCGAGGCCTTTCCGAGTGATAGTACCTATGGTGCCGCTTGCGCCGGTAATCAGTACTTTTTTCTTGGGGGTGGCCATTCTTGCTCTTTGATTCGGAATCGTCCGCACAATCTACCACAGTCTGCACCCGGAGGGCGAAAGGACCGCGTTGTCACCCCCGTATCTCAGCGGTTATAGTAGGCGCCGACTGCATAACACTAAGAATATCGTGGAGGAACACACATGGCGGACCCGAAGACGGTGAAGCTGGCAGATACGGACGCCACTGGCAGGCCAAAGACCGGCAGACCCGTCGTCTCCGGGACACATGGCGTTATTTCTACCGGACACCCGCTCACGTCGATGGCTGGTATGAGGATGCTTCTCAATGGAGGCAATGCCTTCGACGCTATGGTCGCCGCGGTGTTCGCCGCAGCCGTCATCGAGCCGATAGCCTCGTACTCGTTGGGAGCGGAGAGCGTTTTCATGCTCCACGATGCTTCCAGCGGCGATCTGCGTTCCGTCTCTGGGCAGGGTGTCGCCCCAGGTCGAGCCACGGCGGACTTCTATCGCGAAAAGGGGCTGGACTCGATACCGACCGGACCGGGACCCCTGGCCCCTTTGTCGTTCACGGTGCCGGGAGTGGTCCACGCCGCGCTGTCGATCCTGGAGCAGTACGGCACCAAGAGCGCCTCAGAGGTTCTGGCGCCGGCCATCGAATACGCTGAGACGGGAATACCTCACTATCAGTACATGGTTGATGCCCTCAACTCTGCATCCACTAGGGAGCAATTCGATGAGTTCCCGCCGGGCGGGACACCAGTATTCTATGAGGATGGTGCGCTCCCGGAGGTGGGTTCGATGCTGGTGCAGCCCGGCCTGGCGCAGACGCTGAAGGCGATGGCATCGGCTGAGAAGGCTATGGGTGGCGATCGTGAGGCGGGGCTGCGTGCCGCACGCGCCGAGTTCTACGAGGGCGGGGTCGCCCGGGCTATGGCGGATGCTTCGCAGGGCGTTGGTGGAATTTTGGAGATGGACGATCTCGCCAACTACTCCTCTGACTTCGAAACGCCGCTGATGACCGAGTTCGCCGGGTACACGATTCATGCACAGTCGACCTGGTCACAGGGGGCGGTGCTGCTGCAGACGCTGAATATCCTGGAGCACTTCGACCTGCAATCCCTGGGCCACAACACGCCGGAGTACATCCACGTAGTAACGGAGGCGCTGAAGCTTGCTTTGGCCGACCGCGAGGCACACTATGGCGACCCGGACTTCGTTGCGGTTCCTATCGATGGGCTGCTGTCCAAGGAGTACGCCGCGTCACGGGCGAAAATGATAGATATCGGGCGTGCGCAACCGGGCCTACCTCCTGCTGGGGATCCCTGGCAGTTCTCGGCGACCTCGGGGCCTGGCGCAATGGCTCCCGCTCCTGAGGGCACGCCGGAGCGACCGAAGAAGGAGCGAGAGCAGGGTACCACCCATATTTCTGTGGCGGATAGCGATGGAAATCTGGCGTGCGCTACACCGAGCGGTGGGTCCTTTGGCAAGTCGGTGTTTTTCCCGGAACTGGGCTTTGCGCTGAGTACGCGATCAGAGATGTTCAACCTGCAGGAGGGTCATCCCAACGTGGTCGAGCCCGGGAAGCGTCCAAGGACGACGCTGGTTAACTACATGGCTGTAAAGGATGGCGAGCCTGTGATCACATTTGGATGCCCCGGCGGTGATCATCAGCCCCAGGGCAACCTGCAAATTCTGCTAAACACGCTGGTGTTTGGCATGGACCCGCAGGAGGCCATCGAGGTGGCCAGGTTCGCCACGGACAGCGCCATGAACTCCTTTTTCCCACACTCCAACCTGCCGGGCCAACTATCGGTTGAAGAGGGGATCTCTGGTAGCACAGTGGACGTGCTGTCTGACCTGGGACACACGGTTGTCAGGGCGGATGTGTGCGGAATGGGTGCGACCGTAACACGACGGGACACCGGCAACGGGGTTCTCAGTACGGGTGCCGACCCGCGTAGGGCGTGCTACGCACTTAGCTGGTAGGAGTTGCGTGGTGTCTGTGGAACTCGGTCACGTGGGGACAGTAAGCAGCCCTTCGACAAGCTCAGGGTGAGCGGATAGTTGTTTGCTCATAGTGAGTGGTGGGTTTTCAGGTGTCT
>Ga0209403_10000388_pt1 | contig 66987 bp, 58 predicted proteins | sample ArcticOcean_MG_C_8_FD_187440 | JGI IMG/M metagenome (GOLD analysis project Ga0209403, IMG submission 187440) | Marine microbial communities from western Arctic Ocean - ArcticOcean_MG_CB11_86 (SPAdes) (version 2) | ecosystem: Environmental > Aquatic > Marine > Oceanic | place: Arctic Ocean... | reverse complement strand
GGCTTTGTGTAGAGGTGATAGGGTTGAACTCCGGGGTTTTGGTGCATTTTCAATTAAACAACGAGGTCCGCGCATAGGGCGCAACCCGCGAACCGGTGAAGCAGTGCAGGTTGTGGCGAAAAGCATACCCTACTTTAAAACGGGCAAGAATTTGCGAATAAAACTAAATAATTGAAGCCTGACCCTTATGCTAAATAGGTGGTGGTTCCGTAATTTAAGAGGCAGAATTATTGGCCAGTTTAATTTCGTGGTTTGCCATGATTATTGTAGGGATATTGGTGGTCCTATTTGCTATATCTAATCGTTCTGTTGTGATTCTTGAATTATGGCCTCTTCCCTACTTTGTACCGTTTCCATTTTATGGAGCGGTGCTGATAGCGGCCTTTATCGGCTTCGTTGGAGGTTCAGTTGTGGCATGGTTTTCAGCAGGAAGTACACGCCGCAAAGCGCGGCACGCTGCGCGAAAAGCCAGTGGATTGGAAAAGGACCTTGATAAACTCAAGGGAAAAATTGAAGAGCTAGAAATCAGCCGAAAAGCTAACCTGAAATATTAATCAATCTCTCACGGATACGGTGGTTATTCAAATTTTACAACTAGCAAGTGTAGTGGCTGAATATGAGAGATAAAGTGACCATTAAACCAGCACAACACATTTTTGTGGCTTTGGATACCAGCGACCTTAAGCATGCGTTGAAATTAGCACAAATGTTGAAGGGACGGATAGGAGGTGTGAAGATAGGTAAGGAATTCTTCACTTCCCATGGTCCTGCGGGTACTAGAATGATTGCCGACGAGGGGTTACCAATTTTTTTGGATCTCAAATTCCATGACATACCTAATACGGTAGCCCGAGCAGTTAGGGCATCTATCTCCTTAAAGCCCTTTATACTGAATGTTCATGCAGCGGGTGGCAGGGCTATGATGGAGTCTGCAAGAGACGCAGCCGCTGAGGAGGCTAATTCACAAGGCGTTGACCGACCTCTAATTTTAGGCGTAACCGTGCTTACGTCTTTGGATGAAGGCGATTTAAAAGAAATCGGATTAAGTAGTTCCACAAATGATCAAGTAAGGCGGTTGGCAAGTCTCGCCCAGGAAAGTGGTTTAGACGGTGTGGTTTGTTCGGCGTCGGAGATTAAATCGCTTAGAACACACTGTGGAAAAGAATTCAAACTATTAACCCCGGGCATTCGGCCGAGTTGGGCTGATGTTGGTGATCAGAAAAGGGTAGTTTCACCATTATTCGCGTTGTCCCAAGGAGCTGATTTTCTTGTAATAGGTCGTCCAATAACCAGTTCAGATGATCCTGTCACAGCTATAAGCCGAATAGAACATGATTTACAACATGACGGTTGAAGTAAAAATCTGTGGCCTTGATCGGCCGGAAACTGTAGATGGGGCAGTTAATGCTGGTGCTGAAATGTTGGGATTTGTATTTTATCCCCCATCTCCTCGAAACCTAACAGCTTCTGCCGCATCGCGTTTGACTAATAGGGTCCCCGCGAGCGTAAAGCGGGTTGGGCTTTTTGTGGATCCTACGGACAAAATGATTACTACAGTACTCAAGCAAAACGTGCTGGATTTAATTCAATTGCATGGAAACGAGCCTCCGGAACGTGTTACAGAAATTAAGGTTTTTACCAGTCTAGAGGTGATCAAAGTGCTCAAGATTTCAGATTCTTACGACTTACGGTATGTCTCTATATACCAGGGGGTGGCGGACTGGTTAATGTTTGATGCTTTGGCTCCTAAAGACATGAAAGGAGCGCTACCCGGCGGGAATGCCCTCTCATTCGATTGGAATATCCTTGCCCGCGCAAACATACCAACACCATGGATTTTAGCAGGTGGCTTAAACTTGGAAAATGTTAAGGAAGCAATGAGTACCAGCGGTGCTAAAGTTGTGGATGTCTCTTCGGGTGTAGAAAAACTGCCAGGAGTAAAGTGTGTAGAGAAAATCCAATCCTTTATTCGGGCCGTAAAAGAGACATAATTCTCTAGCTTTTGATGAATGTAGGGTTTAAGGAACCGGCACCTAAAACAGGGATATTATGACACAGCTTAACACATATAGAGCGGGTCCTGACGACAATGGGCATTTTGGTATCTTTGGTGGAAGATACGTTGCCGAAACTTTGATGCCGTTGTTATTCGAAGTTGAAAAAACATACAACAACATAAAAGAAGACCCCATTTTTCAAAAAGACTTTGATAATTATCTAAATGATTTTGTGGGGAGACCTTCGCCATTGTTTTATGCGAGGCGTCTCACTAAACACCTTGGGGGCGCAAAAATTTATTTTAAGCGAGAGGACCTTAACCATACGGGTGCCCACAAGGTCAATAATTGTATTGGGCAAATTTTGGTGGCTCAACGTATGGGAAAAAAGCGCATAATTGCAGAGACAGGTGCGGGCATGCATGGCGTTGCTACAGCCACTGTCTGTGCTTTGTTTGATTTTTCATGCACCATTTATATGGGTACAAAGGACATTGAACGCCAGGCCCCGAATGTAAGCCGAATGAAACTGTTAGGCGCTGAGATCGTTCCGGTTACATCGGGATCTTCGACATTAAAAGATGCCATGAATGATGCACTCCGTGATTGGGTGGCAAATGTTGATGATACATATTATCTAATTGGGACGGTTGCAGGACCACACCCATATCCAACCATGGTCCGCGATTTTCAGTCGGTAATTGGTAAAGAAACCAGATCTCAAATCTTTGATAAAGAAAGTCGGTTACCTGACAGCCTTGTCGCTTGCATAGGCGGCGGGTCCAATGCGATAGGGCTATTCCATCCGTTTTTGGATGACGAATCTGTTCGAGTAATTGGGGTTGAGGCGGCTGGCGAGGGAATTGAAACGGGGAAACATGCTGCTAGCTTGTCAGCAGGCATGCCGGGCGTGCTCCACGGTAATAGGACCTATTTATTACAAGACGAGGATGGCCAGATTAATGAAGCCCATTCTATATCCGCTGGGCTTGATTATCCCGGTGTAGGACCGGAACATGCGTGGCTCCATGATATTGGGAGGGTGGAGTATGTGTCAGTTACGGATAAAGAAGCAGTTTCGGCATTTCAATTAACTACAAAGACCGAAGGTATCATCCCAGCCCTAGAATCTGCCCATGCCGTTGCCCATGCTGTAAAAATTGCTGGGGAATTACCTAAGGACCATATAATGATAATAAATATGAGTGGTCGCGGTGATAAAGATATCGATGCGGTAGCGCAACATTTGAGGGAAAATTAGTGAGTGGTTCCCGCATCGCCAACAGGTTTGACTTGCTTAAAAAAAAGGGTGGGTCTGGCTTGGTGACGTTTTTGACGGCGGGGGACCCGGACTTTGAAACGTCGCTTCAAATTCTTAAGAAACTGCCAGCGTCAGGAGCCGATGTAATTGAGTTAGGAATGCCCTTTTCAGATCCTATGGCTGATGGTCCGGCCATACAGGCGTCTAGTAAGCGCGCTTTAAAAGCTGGTATAGATTTAAAAAAAATTTTTTCAATTGTCGAAATTTTTAGATCCGAGGATACTGAAACACCCATAGTGCTTATGGGCTATTTTAACCCGATTTATATTTATGGGATTGAAGCATTTATTTCTGATGCAGAGTCCGCAGGCGTTGATGGGTTAATTATAGTTGACCTGCCACCAGAAGAGCCTGAATTGCTACATATAATGGAAAATTCCAGCCTTCAATTTATTTATTTGATAACACCCACCACCAATGACGAAAGATTGCTAAAAATAATAAAGCATGCAAGTGGTTTTATTTATTATGTTTCGGTTACTGGAATTACAGGAACCAAAACAGCTTCTTCTGAACACGTAGAATTAGCTCTCTCCCTAATTCGCCGCTACACTGATCTCCCAATAGCGGTTGGCTTTGGTATAAAGACGCCTGAACAAGCTGCGAAAATGGCTAAATACGCAGACGCTACCGTAGTCGGGTCAGCGCTGGTATCGCGCATTGAAGACAACTTAGATGCCAATGGTAAGCCGACATCGGCTTGTGTGACCGCTGTACTAGATTTTGTCGGCCAAATATCGGAAGGTATCTGTTCAATTTCCAAAAATGCACAGGAAAATGCTGCTGAATAGTTCGGATTTAGTTCAACGACTCAACCGGCTTTATCCAAAAAAAATTGATTTGTCATTGGGGCGCATTGAACGACTGCTTAAAAACCTGGGTAACCCTCATGAGCACCTTCCCCCAGTCATTCATGTGGCCGGAACTAATGGTAAGGGGTCTTTAATTTCATTCATGCGTGCAATTTCAGAAGCCGCTGGTCTGAAGGTCCATGTTTATACCTCTCCCCATCTCGTTCAATTCAACGAACGGATTCGAATAGCTGGTGATATCATTTCTAATGATAAGTTTATTGCCTTGTTGGATGAATGTGAGCTGGTCAATGAAGGTCACCCGATAACATTTTTTGAACTTACAACGGCAATCGCATTCTTGGCGTTTTCACGAACATCGGCAAACTTGGTGTTGCTGGAAACAGGCCTGGGTGGGCGGTTGGATGCGACAAATGTCTTAACTCGACCTGCTGTGACTGCGTTAACACCTATTTCAGTTGATCATGTTGAATTTCTTGGGTCTCATATCACAAATATTGCAGCGGAAAAGGCGGCCATTATGCGTAGGGGTATCACCTCAGTCATTGCAAACCAAGAGCCTGAAGTTAATCAGGTTATTGCAGCCATTGCATCCAAAGTGGGTGCACTTTGTGAGTTTCAGGGCCAGGATTGGGATTGTGGGATACCTGAAGATAAATTTAATATTCAAACAAGTAGTCGAAATTATTATTATTCACTTCCGAACCTTCAAGGTGTTCATCAACTACAAAATGCAGCGCAGGCTGTCACGTGTTTGGACGCTTTAAAAAAGGTTACATTTTCTCATAAGCATGTCGAATTTGGTTTACTAAATGCGAAGTGGCCGGGACGTCTGCAACAACTAAATATTGGACCCTTGATGGAGAGCCTTTCTACCGGATGGGAGATTTGGGTCGATGGTGGGCACAATGCTGCGGCAGGAACCATTCTAGCTCAACAAGCTCGCATTTGGAGCGACCGACCTCTCTTTGCTATTTTAGGGATGATAAAGACAAAAAATCCTGGTGCTTTTATTGCGCCATTATGTCCTTATCTTGCCGAGATTATGACGGTAGAGATTGAGGCGGAGGAATCCACGATAAAAGCGGGAGAGCTTGCTTTATTGGTTAATGAAAAAGGTTTAAGAGCAATACCCATGCCATCTATTAAGGCGGCAATCGAAAAACTTATGATGCTGTCCCTCAGTCCGGCGCGTGTGTTGATTTGTGGTTCTTTGTATCTAGTAGGGCAAGTTTTAGACAAGCATAATTAACAGATCATTCTATTTTGTTGGCATGAATATGATTGAAAAAGGAAATACATCTAATCAAAAATTTCTTGAATAAGATCGAGAATTTTCAACCAACGCCCAACCTTGCGTACTTCCTTATAGCACTTGCCACCTTTTTATGGGCGACGAGCATTGTAACTATTAGAGGTATTCATGAAGAAGTTCCTCCTCTAGGACTTTCATCATTGCGATGGTTTTTGGGTGTGATATTTTTACTGCCGTTTGTCTGGGTAAAATTATTTCGTAAGTATGAGCTCATCAAACGGCACTTTTGGTGGCTTTCCTTAATGGGTGTGCTTCAGGTCGGTAGTTCTACAATGCTGGTGGTGGGTGTAAATTTTACGACAGCAATAAATGCGGCTGTTATTAACGCAGTACAACCAGCCATAACGGCAATTGCTGTATGGATTATGACAAGGGATAAAGTAACTTTAGGACAAGGAATAGGCATAGTAACGGGATTAATTGGCATCATGATTATTGTTAGTCGAGCCGATGTAATGAGATTTTTTAGATTAGACCTAAATATGGGAGATGGTTTTGTTGTTCTTGCAATTATCGGTTGGGGTTTTTACGCCTCTATGATGAACCGTATTCCGCGGGAACTGGGAATGACGACCTTTCTTTTCCTAACTTTAGCCACAGGTAGTTTGGCAAGTTTGCCATTTTACATTTGGGAAAGTCTTAATGTTAAAACAGTTCCTTTCACGTTTGAAGCGATAATCGCGATAATATTCCTAGGTATCATAGTTTCAGTATTTTCTATTTACATTTGGAATGCCGGTATCAGATCCATTGGAGCTAACAAAGCATCCATATTTTTAAATTTGATCCCGGTATTTGGCGCAATATTGGCTATCTTGTTTCTTGGAGAGCACCTATTATCATTTCACTTTATTGGCGGAGCTTTAGTCTGCTTAGGAATGACACTAGTCATAAAGCTAGGTAGAAATTCGCCAGAGATACGTTAGCTCACCATTCAAACCCGAATCATAGGGTGTTGCTGGCGTGGATTCGTCGGACATCCATGCAAGCTCTCGTCAAATAGACGAGTTCAACATTAGTCTTTTGGGTAAGGCAAACCCAATAGGTTCAATATCAAATATTACAAATATACTGGTTAAATTACTGACTCCACCCACTCCTTAAGCTTACTCTTCGGCAAGGCCCCTACTTTGGTTGAGGCCACTTCTCCGCCCTTAAACAACATCAAAGTAGGAATACCTCGTACGCCGTATTTTGAAGGTGTTTCAGGATTTTCATCAATATTGATCTTGGCAAGTGACACCTTTCCTTCTAATTCTTCGCTAATTTCGTCCAGGGAAGGCGCGATCTGTTTACATGGGCCACACCATTCCGCCCAAAAATCAACTAGAACAGGTCCATCAGCCCGCAGGACATCGAGTTCAAAGGTGTCGTCGGTAACTTGCTTAGCCATGAGGTTCAATCCTATGAGTGATTTTGGAAGTATTTATAGAAATTACACGTATTCAGCCTGAATCTATTTATGCATGTCTAAGACGTCAAGGTGAATAAGCAGCTAATAATTCTGTTTTGAGGTGCATCAGATTTGGTCCATTCGTCCACAACAAAAGACACTCAATTTTACGCCCAGGGTAAATTCGTTCGAGGGCGACTTTGTAAGCTGACATTTGACGCAAATAGGTTTCAGGTACGTCCATAGGATCAGTCGGTGGAAATTGGTTCGTTTTGTAATCAACAATCATAATCCGATCCTTTTGTATCACCAGTCGATCGATCTGGGCGGATATAACCTTGCCGTTTACCTCACCCACTAAAGGCACTTCCGCTCGGGATGACAAACCAAAAATTGTATGAAATTTTGGATCGTTTATGACGGCTAAAGTTTCTTCTAAAATCTTAGCTTGTGCGTTGTTACTTAATTTATGAGTGTCTAGTGTCAAATATCTCCGAGCGGCTTCCCGCCTAGAACCATCAGCCACATCTGGCAGCGTTTGTAGCAATCTATGAATAATGTTTCCTCGGTTAAAGCGCTGACTTTTATCATCGCTTAAGGGGGAACACGCAGCTGGTTCCAAATTACTTGAATAGGAGGGTATAAGGGGTAAATGTGTGATGGGTTCATCCGGTGCTGGTGACAAGGCCCATTGATCAAGCTTATGTGTAATGTTTTCCTTTGCTGCCTTAACAACCCTGACTATAGATTTTTGAGGAGATGTAATTCGTATTATTTGATTATCGCTGGTTTCCTTTAACTCTGTTAACAATGGATCCTCAATTTTTTTTCCAATCCTAGAGATTTCCATTGCCATTTTATTGTACCAGCATTCTTCTGAAACGGCCTTTTTTGTGTGCCACCCACAGATATAAAGTCGATCCTGAGCACGTGTCATAGCAACGTAAAGAAGTCTTCGATATTCTTGATCCCTTTTGTTTATCGCTTTCTTCCGTTCCTCCTCGGCAATATTATCAAACAAGCTTCTTCTTGGTGGCCAAATAAATGCAATGTCACCACCTCTTTGATCTTGTGGCCATAAAAGCGGGGGTAAATGGACAGGCATCTGCATTGTATCGGGAAGAAAAACTATAGGAGCTTGCAAACCCTTGGCTCCATGCACGGTCATTATGCGGACTGCTTCTGGTCTTGCCTGTTCAAGGTCACGTTTGATTACTACGTTGCCAGCCTCCATCCAGTCAAGAAAACCTTCCAAAGAGGGAGTGTGGTTCTGTTCATAAGCTAGCGCCAAGTTGAGAAACTCGGAAATTGGGTCAGCGGCTTCGGGACCGAGTCTAGATAGGATTTTTTTTCGTCCTTCCTTCGCATCCAGAAGGTAGCTGTAAAGTTCAAAAGGTGTAACAAAATCCACCTTAGACAGCATATTAGACAGAAACTCATATGCCTTTTGGAACATGTTATCGTCACCAAAGCGTGTATTTAGTTCCTGCCAAAGAGATCCAGATCGGTTGTAAGCGAGATCAAATAAATTTGTTTCATCAAATCCGATAAACGGACTTTTCAGTACGATAGCCAGCGTCAGATCATCCTGCGGCAGTAATAAAAAACGTCCCAATGCCATGAGGTCCAACACAGAAATTTGTTCCGTTAACACCATGCGGTCGTTGCCGGCGACACCGATATTACGAGATTTCAATGCCCTTACTAATTCTTCGACAATTGTGCCACGTTGACGCACTAGAACCATGATATCACCAGCTTGAATGGCCCGACCGTGCGATAAAAGATGCTCCTCATTTTTGATCATACGGTGGATACGTTCAGCAATTAGCCGTGCAAGCCGTGTGGGGGGTGAATCGCGTTGAATACGTTCAATCGGGGGTTTCCAAGCAATTGGTGTGTCAGCCTCTCGCGGTTCAACGGGGGGCCAAAGCTCCACAAGGCCACCATCCCCCGCCCGGGCCGCTTCATGTGTAATGACATTCCCGTCGAGCATGACCCCATCTTGGGCGCCAATAGCTGTGAAGACGGCATCTACAGTCATCAGAATAGCAGGCGTTGATCGAAAGGATACCGTTAAATTAACTTCCCGCCAATTATGTCCAGCGTTTGAAACCCTTTCGCGAAAAAATGATTGCATTGCCAGGAATTCCCCCGGGTCAGCACCTTGAAAACTATAAATCGACTGCTTTAAATCACCAACAGAAAAGACGGTGCGTTCATTTTCTTGTGCGCTGTTCCCTACAGTGAATTCATCTACCAAAGCCTTTATTATTCCCCATTGCTCAGGACTGGTGTCTTGAGCCTCGTCAATCAGGACGTGATCTATCCCTCCATCCAATTTAAACAAAACCCAGGGCGCTATCCCTTCACGATTTAGGAGACGCCCAGTTTCCTGGATTAGGTCATCATAGTCGATCAGGGAGCGTTGCTCCTTTCGTTTTTGATAAGAGGTCAAAAGTGCATCAGAAAAGTGTAGAAGAGCCTCGGTAGTTTCGACAATTATGGCGGAACGGACCCGCGTCAATATCTTAGCCAACCGATTTGCTTCTTCTTCAAGTATATCCTTTACATCAGGATTGGCTTCCTTAATTTTCTTTGTAACTAAAGATTTTCTGATTTCAATGGGGCCGGTATATCGCGCAGCTGTGAGGAATGCGTCAGCATAGAGTTCAAATTTTTCTATGGGGTTTTTATCACAATCCAGCCAACTTTGGATCTTCTTGGCCCGTTCAACATCAGTTTTCGAACCGGTAGATAATATCTCTGCAGCGTACCGAAGGCGTGGCGTATCATTGGTGTGGGAGGTTAAAGCGCTGGACAATATGGTCTCTGATGTTTCTTCTTCATCAACCCCCATCAACTTACGGACGTGTTGAAGAATTTTTGCTATGTCTCCATGCTTAATCAGCAAACGGTGCAGACGCCCTCGGGCAGCGGTCAAGGATGCCAAAAGGGTTGGAATAGATGCCTCGTGTGTGTGACTGGTAATAACAGCAAGTGCGGCAGAAAGTATTTTTTCTCGCCGGGTGTTTGCACGTGCAAGAACGTCTTCCCTTGCTTGTACCAGTAGCTCGTTCGTATCTCTTTCATCCATTAGCTTAAAATGGGGTGCAACACTTGCTTCCAATGGGAAACGTCTAAGCAAAGATTGACAAAAAGCGTGAATGGTTTTGATTTGCATCCCGCCAGGTGTTTCCAAAACTAGGGCAAATAACTGTCTCGCTCGTAGCATATGGTGCTTACTAGGGTGCGTACCGGTAAGTTGGTGGAGCTCAATTCTGAGATCCTGATCTCTTATCGTTGACCATTTGCCAAGCTTTGTGGCAATGCGACCCTCCATTTCGGCGGCAGCAGCTCGAGTAAAAGTTAAGCAAATTATTTTCTGCGGATCATTTCCCGCGACTAATAAACTTAAAACTCTATCTGTCAGAACCTTTGTCTTACCAGTCCCAGCAGAAGCTGATACCCAAACAGACGTTGTTGGGTCTGATGCACTGCGCTGTGACAAGACGGCCCTGTCAACAAGGCGTTGATCTGGTTCGCTCATTCTTCATTATTTTCCGACAACATATCTGATACACCCCATTCCTTGACGCGAGCTAAATGCTCATAGTCGGAATATTTTGGTGCCTGTTCTGGTCTTGGTCGAGCTTCATAAGGGGTCTCCTCTTGGTCGAAAGCTTTGATCAAGTTTTCCAAACCTTCAATAGCATCTTTCGCAAGCTTATGAATATTCTCTCCGGCACTAGAAATTTCACCAGCAGGCGTGCCTCCTTTTAATCGCCAGTAATTAAGTGCAGAGACGTTATTTCCTAAAATAGATTTGAAGCCACCCGAATTGGCAATTGCGGCTTCCAAGGGGAGTTGAGGTGCAAATCCTGCCGATATTTCTTTTTGTGTTGGTGGTGCCCCTGTTTTGTAATCGATGATACGTAACCGTTCATTTTCGAGACGATCTATCCGATCCGCAACGGCGACTAGTGTAAATGGACCGTGCTGCCCTACCAGTTCTAACTGTCCCTTAACTTCAGTTTTGATGTCAACTATTTCTGGCCGCGCGGTTCTTTCTTGGTCAATAAACCACTTTGAAATACTCAAAAATCTTGGCCACCAAAAAGCCCAAACGGCGGGGAAATTTGTTATTACACCAAACTTTTGACGTCCTAACTCGATCAGGATATCTTCGGCATTGTCGGGCAATGGTTCGCCCGGACGGGCTGGGCAAGTCTCAGAAAACTGGCGGAGAATTTGGTGGACTAAGGTTCCATAGTCAGCGGCTTCAAGAGCCAGGTTAAGAGCCGGTAATGGTATCAGTTTAAGGATATATTTTGCATAGATTGAATACGGGTCACGCATCCAGGTCTCCACCTGTGTGACTGAGAGTTGTCTTGGGCGCGCTGAAACGGGGGGGGTTGGCGCAGGAGGTTTGATGCTCTCCATTTTCTTTGGTTTATCCAAAAGGGCTTGCAAGTCCTTCCAAGGGTGCTTGGGACAAAGAACAGATAATAAATTATGTCCATCAAGTAGCTGAGTAATGCGCAACAGCCATCGGGCTGGGACGGTCGGCGTTCCTCGTACCCGCCGGGAACGGGTGAGGGCAACACTTGGAGCACAAAAAGCCTGAGTGAAATCGTGGGCACTCAGGCCTACACGATGCTCCGGGAGAGGCAGGCCAAATTTTTTGCGCATGGGGCGGCTCATCCACGGGTCTGCACTGGCCTCTGGCGGCCAGGCACCCTCATTGAGCCCTCCCAGGATCAGCAGGTCAGCCTGTTGAAATCTCGCCTCTAACAATCCCCAAATATGTAATCTTGGATGAGTCCTATACTGCTGTCTTACCCTCCGAAACGACATCAACTTCTTGAGTAAAGAGGGATAAATTGATCCTGGTAGATTGTCGATGGCGTCGGAAAAACTCGCCAGTTCGGACATAAATTTCGACAAGGTTCCTCCAGTAGTACCCGCCCATAGGCGTTCTACTCCTGTTTCTGTATTGCTGGTCGCAAGATATTCTGAAAACTCTATATGGGCTTCCAGGATAGAGCGAAAAGTAACGTCGCTTCTCGCTGATAATTGCGAAAAATACTTTGATCGTTTCTTTAAACTTTCGAGAAACTCTTGAAAATCAAGTTGGCTATCTTCCAGTACGGCCAACAACCCATCGATACCAGGTTCTAGTCGGGATCCGCGTAAAACCGACACTTCAAGCCGACGTATTAGCTCTCTCAACTTAGCAGGAAAATATCCACAAGCGGCAATTGGATGCTTGCAAACTGCCAGAAGGTCAACTGGCTTGAACTGGCCAATTATTAGTTCAGCGGTCAAGCTTAAGAATATTCCTGACGGCACGCTGGACAAGGGCTGTCCAGCGGAGTCGTCAATCTCGATGTTCCAACGATGCAGCTGGCTTTTTACCCGTCTAGCTAATTCTCGGTCAGGAGTAATAAGAGCTGCTGTTTTGCCTTTCCTCTCTAGCGTTTGCCGCATCATAAGGGCAACCACGCCAGTTTCTTCGTCCAGGTCAGCGCATTCCACATATTCCACATCTTTGAACCCGTGGTTTAGCGATAATTCAAGGTGTTGCCACATTTCAAGGGAAGAGGGTGGACGTAAAGCAATATTAATCAATTCCGCCCTACTGGTTTGATGTTTTTCAAAACCCCGGGCTTCCCAAATTTTTACTTCGTTCAATCTAGCGCCCATTTTGGAAAGAAGGTGTACCATGCCATACTGCGGATGGGTTGGCTCAAGTTTGGTTAGCTCAGCTTCACTCAAAGTCTGATCCAACCCAGGAAGGACCACACAGCCGTTTGGAAGCCTTGAAACAACATTCAGCAAATCCGCAGTTGCGGGTATGCTTCCTGTTGATCCGGCGGCAATAATGTAGCCTTGGGGGGGAGACGTTTTCCAAATACTAGCTTGTCTTTCAAGCAGCTTGTTTTGCCGGTCAGCAGGGTCCAGGCAGCCGTATTTATCCAATATGGCCGGCCATGCCTTCGTAACTATTTCCAAAAATTTAAGAGTAATTTGCCAGTGTTCGGCATAGTCCGCCGGCACAATTTCTTGTAGGTCTTTGAATGACAGACGGTGTGTTTGGACTTGGTCGAGCAACCGCCCTAGGTCTGCTGCTAGGCTAACAGCTTGATCAGCAGAAAAACATTTTTGCGCAAATGCTTGCACCAGTTTTGTTAATAAAAGCGTTCGCTCGAGATCTGATATAGCGGGTTTTATATCAACTCCAGCCGATAAACTCGGTTCTTCCCATCCGGATATCGCTTGCTCGTCGGTATCAAGATTACCTAAAGGAATTAGCCGCGGCAATAAAAGCGGCTTTCCGGAGGATTTTCTAAGAAAGGCGTCTCTCAGGGTTTTCACAGCCCGGCGCGTTGGTAATAAAATTGTAAAGTCCGAGAGTTGGGTATTGGTTTTTTCAATCTTATTGTTTAGTCCATCGGCAAGCGCGTCGACAAAGGGTAACCCAGCGTGGATCGTGTAAATATTTGTTTTAGAAGATTGAATGTTTAACATGATCCTTAACTTATCTGTGCCGGGTGCTAGGAAACCGCCGTTGAAAATATGCCTCTGCCTGGTTTAACCCGTCGTCGGTGCCGATGTGGAACCAGTCGCCGTCGTGAATTATCCCAAACAAACGTTCTCCTGCAATTGAACGATCGTAAAGGTAGTTTAGTGAGAAAGCGCTATGGGGGTCGTTTTTGAATAAACGCGGATGAAGAAGTTGAACACCTGTAAAAACGTAAGGGGAAACTTGTTGTTCAGGTTGTTTTGACAGCATTCCATCGGAATCAACTAGAAAATCACCAACTCCGGAATAGCCGTAAGCCTCCACGGTGGAATGAAGTAGAAGCAGACCATCCATTTTACGTTCATTCCAGCACCTGACTAATCGGCTTAGGGCAGAAGTTGGGCCGTCTAACCATAAAATGTCCCCATTAAGTACAAAAAATGGCGCATCACCGATATGTGATAATGCTTTTGAAACTCCGCCACCGGTTTCCAAAAGCTCATCAGATTCGTCTGAAATGATAATATCTACATCTGTACGACTTTCTATATGGTGTAATATTTGATTTGCTAAATGGTGTATATTAATGATTACTTTTTCTATACCGGCCTTTGCTAAATGGTCGAGCCCATAATCGAGTAAGGTGCGTCCAGAAACAGTCAATAAAGGTTTTGGGGTCTTATAAGTGAGAGGACGCATCCTTTTTCCTAGCCCAGCCGCTAGTATCATTGCTGTTTTGGGTGAGTTATTAGTCATTTGAATTTGTCAAGTAGCGCTCTTCCTCTTAACTCCGGTTTAATAAACCGATCGAGCCAAATTTTGAGAGGTAATAATATTGGAGAAGAGCAAGCTTCTTCAAGCAGTTGCCACACTCTTGGAATGTGAGACAAATAGGCAGTTTTATTATCACGAATCGCGAGACGTGAAAAAATCCCGATGACCTTGCAGTGGCGTTGCGCGGCCAGAACTACAAATGCTTTGCGAAAATCATCCGGATCTAGATCTGGAAAGGCTAACAGGTACCTTTTTCGAAGATGTTTAACCATATTAGGGTTGAGATCACGTCTTGCATCTTCGAGCAATGACATTAGATCATAGGTTGGTGGCCCTGATACAGCATCCTGGTAGTCAAGCAGTCCACAAGCCGCAATACCAGTTCTGTCCGGCAACCACATTAAATTATCAGCGTGAAAGTCCCGAAGTACCAGCGTGTTATTCATCGTGCGGCACAACGGTAAAAGGTTCTCCCATATCATCTCGTACCTCATTTTGGCGTCACCTGTTGGACGGTTTTTCGCAACTTGCGGAATATACCAATCGGTTAGCAATAAGGCCTCGCGTATTAGAGTTCTATTATCATAGAAATGTAAGCCCGGCGGGATTGCCTGTGTTTGGGGGCGACTATGCAAATCGATTAATAAATCTATCGCACATTCATAAAGTTTTTTTTCGTTGGCGCTCGCTGATATCATAACCGTAAAGGTAGTATCTCCAAAGTCTTCTAATAATATAAGGCCGGCTTCCATATCTTTGGCATAAATTTCTGGTGCACTGTATCCCAATGATCGCAGAAGCTTGGTGATAAACACAAACGGGACCACATTTTCTTTATCCGGTGGTGAATTCATTAAGATCGCCCGCCTTTGTCCCAGCGAGATCCTTTGGTAGCGACGAAAAGAAGCATCGGCAGCTAAATGTGTTTGAATGGCGTTTTTCCAACCAGAAGCAGCTAAAAACTTGGAAATAATCGTATTTCGATCAGCCATGTTTTTGCTTTTAGAAAGCGTTATTTATTCGGGATTGCCAGGATCTAGGACCATTAATTTTGATTTGGCGAGTTGTGGTTGTTCCGGATAAATGAGTTGAGTAGGAAAATATGAGATTTAGCCTATCCATTGGTAAAAAAGAACCTAGCCGTTCGGGCCATTCAATGAGTGAGATGCCATCTACAAATAATTCCTCAATTCCCAATTCAAAAGCATCTTCGGACTTTTCCAAACGATAGAGGTCAAAATGATGCACAGTTGTGGGGTTTAGATAGTAGCTTTGAACCAAAGTGAATGTTGGGCTCGGGACTTCTCTATTTTCTCCTAAAGTATTGATAAACGCCCGTGCGAACACGGTTTTGCCCGTTCCTAAATCCCCGGACAAAGCTATAATATCCCCAACTTCTGCTAACGGAGCTAGCGTGGCGGCTAAGTGTTGGGTGTCAGCTTCACTGGTTGCAGTTATTTCAAGATTGACATCTCCGAACATACCTTCTTTTTACTGCTCATCCGATGGGAACGAAAGACTGCTTTGGATAATTAATTAAGCATAACCTACTTAGCTTCCCGACAAACACCTTCTATACTCCCTAAATAATTTCCCGATTTTAATAATGGTGTCCTCGGATTTCATAATTGATTTGAGTATTGTAAAACGAAGGCATTTCCCAACCGATGACCTAGAATGGGATCTGCTGGGAGATTTTTAAAGTTCAAACATTATTATGATTTTTAGTAGCGGTAATAATCGGGCTTATATGGACCGTCCTGGGAGACGCCTATGTAATCGGCCTGCTTTGCGGTGAGTTCGGTAAGTTGGGCTCCAAGCTTGCCAAGGTGTAATCGAGCAACTTTTTCATCCAGATCTTTGGGCAAAACATAGACTTTATTTTTATATTTTTCAGAATTATTCCATAGCTCAATTTGTGCTAAAACTTGATTTGTAAAAGAGGCGCTCATAACGAAGCTTGGGTGACCTGTTGCACACCCTAAATTAACTAAGCGACCCTCTGCGAGAAGGATAATCCTTTTACCGTCTGGAAATTCCACTTCGTCCACTTGAGGTTTAACGTTGTGCCACTTATAGTTCCTGAGCGCGTTAACTTGAATTTCCGAGTCAAAATGTCCAATATTAGATACGATAGCCCGGTCTTTCATTATTCGCATATGATCTAAGGTGATTACATCAATATTGCCTGTAGTAGTTACAAAAATATCACCAATTTTTGCAGCGTTGTCCATGGTGACTACTTCGTATCCTTCCATTAACGCCTGAAGCGCACAAATAGGGTCAATCTCGGTTACAAGTACCCGAGCTCCTAGGTTCTTGAGAGAAGCGGCGGATCCTTTCCCTACATCTCCATATCCCGCCACTACTGCAACTTTCCCGGCGACCATAACATCTGTGGCACGCTTAATGCCGTCAACAAGGCTTTCTCGGCATCCATAAAGATTATCGAATTTTGATTTCGTCACAGAATCGTTCACGTTAAAAGCTGGAACTTTGAGGGTACCTGCGCTTTCCATTTCGTAAAGTCTATGCACACCCGTGGTTGTCTCTTCAGAAAGACCCCTTACACCTTCAAGAAGTTCCGGTGTTTTTTCATGCATAACTTGCGTTAAATCACCGCCATCATCTAGGATCAAATTGGGTACCCAGTTTTCAGGTCCCCGGATGGTCTGATCTATACACCACCAAAATTCATCGTCAGTTTCCCCCTTCCAAGCAAAGACCGGGACCCCTGTCTCAGCAATTGCCGCTGCCGCATGATCTTGTGTTGAAAAAATATTGCACGAACTCCAACGAACATCTGCGCCTAGCGTAGTCAGTGTTTCGATGAGAACTGCTGTTTGAATTGTCATATGCAGGCAACCTGCAATACGTGCCCCCCTAAGAGGTTTTTTTTCAGTATATTGTTGACGTAGGGACATTAAACCCGGCATTTCGGTTTCAGCTATAACAATTTCCTTGCGACCCCAATTGGCTAATGAAACATCCGCAACTTTGTAATCAACAGGTATAACCATTATATATCGCTCCAGTATTGCGGGTTCTTAATTAGCCACATTTTGATGGATGTATCAGCAGACGTTACCGGTTACAACAATTATAGGAATGAATTTCGAATTGTCAGGAAATGTGTTCACAATTCTTCAATTTTTTTTTGATAAGGTTGCTAAGAGCTTTAAGCCCTTCAATCGCTTGAGCCCCTGTGGTTTCCAACACGATCTTATCTCCTGGCATGGCTGCCAACATTAGCAGACCCATAATTGAAATTCCAGAAACGGTCTGCCCATCTTTCGAAACAGTGACTTCGATGTCGTAATTACTTGCAATTTTTACGAACTTTGCAGCAGCATGAGCATGAAGACCCTGCTGGTTGTCTATTTTCAAATAGGCTTTAGGCAAAAACCCCTATTTTCGCTGCTGCTTATCAGGCACCGCTCGCCTCAGATTTTGTTATCGATGAGGAGTTGAGAAGCTATATTAATATATTTTTTGCCGGCTTCTTGGGCCCTTGCAACAGCTTCACCTACATTGAGCGTTTTCCTAATACTCACTAGCTTAACGAGCATAGGAAGGTTGACGCCAGCCATTACTTCGATCGGTACTTTAACCATTATCGAGATTGCTAGGTTTGAGGGCATGCCGCCAAACATGTCGGTCAGAACAACAACCCCTGCTCCATCATTTACTTTTTTCACGCTTTGGTAAGTATATCGCTTCTTCACCTTTCCATATCATCATCTGGCCCAATGCAAACGGAAGCAATATTCTTTTGGGATCCTGCCACATGTTCCAACGCGTTAATCAATTCATCAGCAAGTCGTCCATGTGTAACGAGTACCAGGCCAATCATTTCATCTTCTTTCAACAAATCCGGAGTTCCCAAAACCTTCAAATTTTAATGTATTAAGGGGAATTTGCCAATTCGCGGTGTAGTACTTGAACCTTCTGCCCAGTGTTTTCAAACCATAATGCGAGCTTTTCTATAACAAAAACAGATCGATGGCGTCCTCCTGTGCAACCCGCAGCGATTGTCAGATAGCTTTTTCCCTCCGCACGGTATCGTGGTAATAAGGGTTCAATCAAGTGGGTTAAGCTATCAAAAAATTCCACGAAACTCGGGTCCCTAGAAACGTATTTACCGACAGCTTCCTCAAGCCCGGTTTGGTCTCTTAATGATTCATCGTAGTGGGGGTTTGAGAGAAATCTTACATCAAATACGAGGTCGGACGATCGTGGGACGCCCCGTCGGTACGAAAATGAGGTCAAAAATATCGACAAACTATTATCGGGAAAGCTGGTAAAATTACCTTGGAGCAACCTCTTAAATTCCCCCGTTGTCATGCCAGTGGTATCAATAACGAGATCGGCTCTATCCCTGAGAGCTAAAACTAGGCGGCGTTCGTGGGCGATGCCATCAGCGACGGGCCGGTCAGCAGCAAGGGGATGTCGGTGCCTAGTCTCTTCATAACGTCTACGCAGTTCCTCATCATCGCAATCCAAAAATACAAGCTTTGCTTCAACCTCACCAGCAGAAACTAGTGTGTCATAGCGTGTGAAAAATGCTTCAATGCCAAAGTCCCGGGTGCGGATGTCAACACCTACAGCTATGGGCCTTGATAACCCGGGCGCATTAAAAGGTTTTTGGCGGCCGAGAACGAGGTTTCCTAAAAGCGACAATGGAACGTTATCAATCGCCTCAAAATCCATGTCCTCGAACACTTTTAACGCGGTAGTCTTGCCCGCGCCTGACATTCCAGTAACTAAAACGACAGTTTCAGATGAGCAGGTTTCTGGTGTTATTTGGGAAGGGTTCATTTCAAAACTCATAACTTCACCAGTTACTAGCTTCAATGCATAGCGGATTTTTGCAGTGGCAGAAACCGAAAAAGGATCAATTTGTATTACTCTGACTTTGCGTTGAAGAAGCACATCGAATTGTGGTTCTGGTAGTCGTTCAATTTCTAATCCTAAGGCGAGGTCAACCACGAGTTGAACTGGCGAAGAACTGTAAACCCTACCTCTAATAGACCTACGCCGCGAACTTCGATAATACCGTTAATATTCTCCGGTGAACCCGCATAAACCCGGCTTTTTTTATAAGTTAGTTCTACACGGTCATAGGATATCAGCTTCGCTCCTTTATGTGTTAGTCGGAGTGGCTAAATCGGATTTCCCACTTCCAGGCTCTCCCTGTAGAAGTATTGTACTACCATATAACTCAACAGCAGTAGCGTGTATTTGTTCAGAAATAATTATTAAATTAGATGCCACAGTTTTACTGCTAATTTTCTGCGGGCAACCAAAAAATAAATCGAGCCCCTAAAATTTTACCATTATTTGATTTTCGATTTTCTGCCCAAATTGTTCCCCCGTGTGTTTCTATAACTTGTTTTGAAATACTCAGGCCCAATCCTGAGTGAGTACCAAACTTTTCTTCTGAAGGACGTTCTTGATAAAAACGGTTAAAAATATTTTCAAGAGAGCTTTCAGGTATACCCGGGCCTTCGTCCTCAACGGTGATGACAACAGATTCCCCGTTTCTTTCAGCCTTTACAGTGATTGTTCCATTTGGTGGGCTGAAACTTTCGGCATTACCAAGTAAATTTCTCAGTACTTGGATAATTCGATCTTTAAGCCCTAGCACGAACATGGGGGAGTCGTCCGCTATCTTTAGGGAAAGTTTGATGCCTTGGGAGCCTCCGGTTTCACGGTTTAGTGTGCTAAAAGTGCTTAAAAGATTTCCCATATCAAATTTTTTCATCCTGGCGCGGGAGAGTTCCGAGTCCAATTTGGAGGCATCGGCAATATCGCTAATTAAACGGTCTAAACGCTGGATATCATCAAAAATAATAGACATGAGTTTTTGTTGTTTTTCCTGATCCTTGATCTTTGCCGCAGTTTCAACCGCACTTCTAAGTGACGTCAAAGGATTTTTGATTTCGTGAGCTACATCTGCAGCAAATTGCTCAATAGCATCCATTCTTTCCCAAAGAGCTTCAGTCATATCTTTTAATGCGGCACTCAAGCGACCAATTTCGTCGGATCGAAGGCCCAGATCTGGGATACTGTATTGGCGACTTAGACCATGGCGAACTAGGTTGGCTGCTGCTGCCAATTTATGGAGCGGTCGTGCGATAGTTCTAGCCAAATATATTGATAAAAGGACTGTTACAAAGAGTGCTATCCCGAATACTTTTAAAATTTCAAGCCTGACTTCAAATACGGCGTCGTCGATGCTCGTTGTTTGCTTTTTTAGGTTGAGTGCTCCTAATATATGTTTATAGCGTTGAACTGGTACGGCGACGCTGATGCTTAATTGACCGTTCTCAGCTTGGAGGATGGCGTGCCCGTACTCTCCGGCCATTGCTTTCTTAACTTCTGGACTGGTTAGTTTTCCCTGCAAACTGTTGTTTTCAACAGCTGAGGGCTGTATTTGATTTTGAAAACGCTGAAGAATTTGGTCTAACGCATCAAGCAAGTAGCGGGTAATGCGGTTGTCTTGGTTAGGTGGTGGCAACTCTTCAATTTGAATAAGTCCCCCTGGTTCCAAAAGTAGTTTTGAATCTGTTAGTATTTGGCCCCCTTTTATTATTAATTGGGCGTGGGTGCGGGTTGTCAACGTCAAGCGTCGGATGATTTGACTGGCAATTATTTTTTGCAAATAAGGCTGTTCAGTATTTTCACCCCCAACAGCTGCCTCTCCAAGAGCAGCCGCAAACATTTCTGCTTGCGTCATTAATGACGCAATTTCGCTTTCGATTAGCTCTTGCCGATATGTCCCTATATAAAGTAGGCCCGTTACTAGAACCGCGAGAGCAAATACGTTAATTGCAAGAATACGCCTAGTAATGGAAGAGGCTTTGACGGACTGGCCCGAAAGCCGTTCAGATGTTTCCTCTAATCCTTTTTGCCCATTCAATAGATTTTACCTGGTATGTTTTTTTCTGTATTTGAACGGTTATACCTATACCCAACCCCATATAGGGTCTCGATTTGGGAAAAGTTGGGATCAATTGCACGAAACTTTTTCCGTAATCTCTTTATGTGACTGTCGATTGTTCGGTCATCCACGTAGATATTTTCACCGTAGGCCGTATCGATGAGTTGATCCCTATTTTTGACGAGGCCGGGTCGATAGGCTAAAGATTTGAGCAGGAGAAACTCCGTAACAGTTAAATTAAGAGGATTCCCTTTCCATGTACATTCGTGACGGGACTGGTCCATCGTTAAATTACCCTGAAAGATGGCGTTATTCTTATCGTCGCCGTTGTTAGCAGTTTCATCCAACTCACGGCGACGCAGTAGCGCTTTGATCCGTTCTATTAAAAGGCGTTGGGAGAATGGTTTTTTGATGTAGTCATCAGCACCCATCTTCAACCCTAATAATTCATCAACTTCGTCGTCTTTAGAAGTTAAAAATATTATGGGCATAACGCTTTTTTTTCGAATCTTTAATAATAGTTCCATACCATCCATGCGGGGCATTTTTATATCAAGGATAGCTAAATCCGCAGGTTTTTGTGACAGACCGCGCAGAGCATCGTCCCCGTCAGTATATGTGTCTACCGAAAAACCTTCCGATTCCAAAGCAATGGAAACGGAAGTTAAGATGTTGCGGTCATCTTCGACCAGTGCAATTTTCCATGTCTTAGAATTTGGCAACGGGCCCTCCTAAATTGTACGTGTTGCCTTAGTGTAAATAAAATAGGATTCAAAGGCGTTTAAATTGTGTCATAAGTATAACCCAAATATGGTCTTGGGACGTGCAATTTTTTTTAATCTTTTACTGTAAGCGTGGAGATTGATAAATGATAAATTCAGCCGAATTTGCGGCGTTTGCCGCTCGCCAGTTGGTTAGAAACGCATATAAAGCTGTTTTGTGCACTAATATGCATCCAGGTAAGGATGCTCAGGGGTGGCCACTTGGTTCGCTCGTAACCATTGCTTCTGCTTGGGATGGAAGCCCTATATTAATGTTGTCCAATTTAGCCCAACACACCCAAAACATTACTCAGGATTCCCGCTCCAGCCTCATTGTCGACGGAACTGAAGGTTTTCTGAATCCACAAGAAGGACCGAGGGTTGGCATAGTCGGGCGCATCAGGTCAATTAAAGATAAGAGGTTCCGACGCCGGTTTCTTAGCCGTCACCCGCGCGCGTCTCTGTATGCTAGCTTTGGAGATTTTAAATGCTACAAGATGGAGATAAAAAAATGTCACTATGTAGGCGGTTTTGCACAAGCTCTTTGGATTGGAAAAAAAAAAGCGGTGCTACCACGAAGGGATTGGGTGAATATAGCTGAAGCGGAGGAAGATATCCTAGAGCATATGAATTCAGCCCATCCTGACGCTTTGAGACTATATGGCACAAAACTTTTAGGTAAAAGGGGTAAGCACTGGAATATGATTTCCTTGGATCCTGAAGGATTTGACCTGCGGTGTGGTAATTCGGTCCACAGGGTAAATTTTATCTCCCTAGTAAAAAATCCAGACGATTGTAGAAAAGCTCTAATCCAAATAGTTGCCAAAGCAAGAAAGATGTGACGTTTGGTATCCTCGAGGTGCTAAAATCGGCATAAAGGTATACTATAAAACCGGTTATTTGGTTGGGAAACATAGGAATGTTAGTAACTTAAAATTTAAAACTGACGGGAATTTGTTGCACCCCCAGCAAACCGATTATAGAGTTTCTGTCCGTTGTGTAATTTGTCAAATTAAATGGGTCCATTTTTTTCTAACAGGGATACAGCATGATCAAACCTAAGGACTTGAAGCTTGATATTTTGTTTAAACGAGCAGGAGATTAAAATGGTCGGTAGCGCCAAAATTAAGACAACCAATCAAAAGTTGCTCGCTTGGGTTAATGAAATGGCAGGCCGGACTAAACCATCCGATATTCACTGGTGCGACGGTTCAAAGGAGGAGTATGACAATCTCTGCAAAAAGATGGTTGAGGCAGGGACTTTAATACGACTTAACGAAAAAAAACGTCCCAACAGTTTTCTAGCGCGCTCCGACCCCCACGATGTGGCTCGGGTAGAGAACCGCACCTTTATTTGCTCAATAGATAAAAAAGATGCAGGCCCCACAAATAATTGGGTCAATCCAAGTAAAATGAAAAATATACTTGGTAGCCTTTTTGATGCATGTATGAGTGGCCGCACGATGTATGTTATCCCTTTCAGTATGGGGCCTTTAGGTTCTCACATTTCTCATCTTGGTGTGCAGTTGACGGATTCACCTTATGTCGCCGCGAGTATGCGTGTAATGACGAGGATGGGTCAGTCAGCGCTTGATGCATTGGGGGATGGGGATTTTGTTCCTTGTATGCATTCAGTAGGAGCCCCACTCGGAGATGGGGAAAAAGATGTACCTTGGCCCTGCAACGAAACCAAATATATCGTTCAGTATCCAGAAGATCGCGCAATTTGGTCTTATGGTTCTGGCTACGGTGGGAATGCACTACTCGGCAAAAAATGTTTTTCTCTCCGAATAGCGTCCGTAATGGCGCGGGATGAAGGTTGGTTGGCTGAACATATGTTGGTTTTGGGGCTTGAAAGCCCGGAAGGTGTAAAGACTTATGTAGCTGCCGCATTTCCGAGTGCCTGTGGAAAAACGAACTTGGCGATGCTAGTGCCTCCCAAGGGTTTTGAGGGATGGAAGGTTAGTACAGTGGGCGATGACATTGCTTGGATCAAGCCAGGAAAGGATGGACAGCTATACGCGATTAATCCTGAAGCTGGTTATTTTGGAGTGGTGCCAGGGACCTCTTTTAATTCAAATCCCAACGCTATGAAAATGATGGAACGGGATACCATATTTACTAACGTGGCTTTGACGGAAGACGGGGATGTTTGGTGGGAAGGCATGGGAATAGATCCTCCAGCAAACTTGACTGACTGGAAGGGTAATGCCTGGGCTCCAGATTCTGAAACTCCCGCTGCACATCCTAACGCACGGTTTACGTGTGCTACTACACAATGCCCAAGTGCCGATCCCGCTTGGGATGATCCAGCAGGTGTTCCCATCAGCGCTTTTATTTTTGGCGGCCGTTTAAGTCATACTTTTCCCTTGGTTTTTCAGGCGTTTGACTGGAATCATGGTGTTTATTTAGCTGCCACAATGGGCTCTGAAGCAACCGCTGCGGCAGTAGATCAGGCCGCTCTTCGGCGTGATCCGATGGCGATGTTGCCTTTCTGCGGTTACAATATGGCGGATTACTGGTCCCACTGGCTGAATTTGGGTACAAAAATTGCAAAACCACCTGAAATCTTCAGAGTGAATTGGTTTCGTAAAGATGAAAACGGCAAATTTATTTGGCCGGGATTTGGGGAGAATATGCGGATCCTGAGTTGGATCTTTGACCGTGTAAATGGAACCTCGAATGCTTCAGAAAGTCCTTTCGGCTATATGCCGCGCCATCAGGATCTGAATTGGGATGGGCTAGATTTTTGTTCAAAGGATTTCAATAATATTATGAGCATTGACAGGAAGAAAGGTATTGAAGAGGCAAACGCTCAAAAAGAATTGTTTGATAGTTTTGGTGATAATCTCCCTCCAGAGATGGAAGCTCAGCGCGAGGCCTTAATTAACCGACTGAAAAAAGCCCCAACCGTTTGGCAATCATTTGGATGATTTTACCGTACGCGGGAGACAAAGAACCCTCTTATACAAAGATTGCTTTGCGTTTGTGAGGGATTGGTCGACAGGCGCTTTAGGGGTAGCGGTTATTACATTCTTCCAGTAGCGATATGCGAGTAAGGCCAATATGATGGCAAGATAGATCGAAGGGCGGGAAAAATCAGCGCGCACCATCATAAAAAAATGAAATACTCCGAGTACCGCGATGGGGTAGATCAGAAGGTGGAGCCGTTGCCACACCTTAGAACCCAATAATTTAATCATTTTTTTATTGGAAGTGATAGCTAGCGGAGCCATTAAAACGACAGCAATTATTCCGATCAATATAAAGTTCCGTTTTATGAGGTCTTGGACAAAATCATTCCAGTTTAACTGTAAGTCTATTACGATATAACTGGTGAGGTGAAGGGCTGCATAGAAGAAAGAAAATAGACCCAGCATCCGCCTGTAAGCAATTAAATAACGCCTATTGAATATTTCAGATATGGGCCTTGTGGCTAAGGTGATAATAACAAAAATTAACGCCCAGTCTCCCAGTTCGCGGTTAAGTTTCTGCACAGGGTCAGCTGTCATGAACTTACTACCGTTTACGGTATCTGACCAAAGGGCAAAAATTAGCCATCCAAGCGGAATTAAGCTTACTACAAAAAGAAAGTTTTTAAGGATGATCTTGGATCGATTGAAAGCCAAAGTATTTTAACTGGTCTGTGATCAGAAGTGTTTGAAAAGGTCCAAGCCTCTGTAAAGGTCCGCAACTTCCTCGGCGTAACCATTAAACATTAGGGTATCAATTTTTTTTGAAAATAACGCCGCAAATCCTCCCTTTCCGGTAATTAAACGTTCACGTTTCTGGCTCCAGCGTGGATGATCAACTTGAGGATTTACATTTGAGTAAAAACCATATTCGTTAGGCGCTTGAATATTCCAAGTTGATTTTGGTTGTTGTTCTACGAAGCTTATCTTGACAATAGATTTGATGCCCTTGAAACCATATTTCCAGGGTACCACTAGGCGCAATGGTGCACCGTTTTGGTTTGGAAGCTCTTCTCCAAAAATACCGACAGCCATTAGTGTAAGAGGGTTCATAGCCTCGTCTATTCTTAAGCCTTCAACATAGGGCCAGTCTAAAATCGGAACTTTTTGTGACGGCATCTGCTCAATGTCCAAAAGGGTTTGGAATGCCACATATTTTGCCTTAGAGGTAGGGTTGAGTTGCTTAATCATTTTTGCCAAAGGAATACCAACCCAAGGGATTACCATTGACCAGGCCTCTACGCATCGCATTCTATAAATTCGTTCTTCCATGAGGTGGGGCTTTATGAGGTCTTCGTAATTAAAGATACCGGGTTTTTCAACGTGCCCTGAGATTTCTATACTCCATGGTTTTGTCTTTAACGTATGGGCGTTTTTTTTTGGATCTGATTTGCCAGAACCAAACTCGTAAAAATTATTGTGGGAGGTAATGGCATCTATAGTGCTAGGTCTCAAATTTCCTCCCCAAGATGTTTTCTTGACAGTTTTTAGTTTTGCGCTAGCGGCACTTTCTGTAGGCAAGATAGCAGAAACTAACGACATTCCTCCCAGTGCTGAAGCTGCCGACAATAACTTCCGGCGGTCCAAATAAAATCCTTTATTAACAATCTCTGAGGTTGACGCTTCTGAAGTCTTTTTGAATTTGAACAGCATTTAATTTTTTCACGGTAGTACTGAGTTAATATGCATTATTTTTATCCAGTAGGGATTTTTTTATACTATAAAATTTAATACCTGAGAAAACCGGGGTTCTCGGGACAATAACAAGCGGCTTGGTGACTAGCTATTTTCGTAGACATCTATTTTAATGATCATCCCGACAGAGTCCTCAATTGGGACAACGACTTTCTTAGCGTCCCGCGGCAAAGGAATTTGACGGGTACTACAATACAGGATTAAAGCAGCAGCAACATCGTTTGGAGTAAATTCAACAGATTTTGCCTCCTCTGATCCGTCACGCATATAAACGATGGTAGCTGTAACCCCTTCTTTTGCTTCTACTAAAATATTATTAATTGTAGCATTAGGTAGTTTTTTATTGGTGCGAAGCGCGTAGTTGACCAACGCAGCCTGAAGCTCATCTTCTGTGAAAACGATTTTACGCATTTCATTGGGCACGTAATTTTACTCCCAATTCAGTGTGCCTCATTCCAATTTTTCCCATGGCCAGTATCAACTACGAGGGGAACCGATAGTTCAGAAACGTTTTCCATAACCTTCTTTACCAACTTGGTCGTCTTTTCTAACTCTTTTTGGGGGACATCAAAAACCAATTCGTCGTGTACCTGAAGAAGCATCTTGGCACTTAAATTTGCATCTTTTAGTTTGCCCGGCAACCGGATCATGACACGTTTGATTATATCCGCTGCCCCTCCCTGGATGGGAGCGTTAATTGCCGCACGTTCCATAAAACTTCGGCGATTAGGATTTTTATCATTAATTCCGTCTAAAAAACATTTCCGGTCATAAAGAGTTTTTACAAATCCATTCTCGCGGGCATTCTTTTTAGATTGTTCCATGTAATCTTTAATACCCGGGTATTTACTAAAATAAGAATCGATATAGCTGGACGCCTCTCCTCTTGTGATATCCAACTGCCGAGCTAATCCAAACGCTGAAATCCCATAAATTATACCAAAATTAATTGCTTTAGCCTGACGACGTATCATTGGATCCATGCCCTTTACGGGCAAACCAAAAACTTGAGACGCTGTAAGGGAGTGGATATCTGCTCCATCATGGAAGGCCTGCTTCAACACTGCGATATCTGCTACGTGGGCAAGTATGCGGAGCTCGATTTGAGAATAATCAGCTGAGAGAAGTACACACCCTTTAGATGGAATGAAGGCCTCACGAATTTTACGACCTTCATCTGTTCGAATTGGAATGTTTTGTAGGTTTGGATTATTAGAACTTAACCGTCCTGTGGAAGTAATGGCTTGTCCGTAATTTGTGTGAACTCGGCCGGTCTTGAGGTTAATCTGTTTCACCAATGCATCCGTATAAGTACTTTTTAATTTTGCTAATTGCCGCCAATTCAAAACCCGTTTTGGTAGTTTGTGCCCTTCAAGGGATAGGTTTTCTAGGACATCTGCCCCGGTTCCATAGGCACCTGTCTTACCTTTTAATCCACCCGGTAGTCCCATTTCGTCAAATAGAATGGTCCCCAGCTGCTTGGGTGAGGCAATATTAAATTCTTTACCAGCCATTTTATGTATTTCAATTTCGAGATCTGCAAGACGCTTGGCAAAGTCTTTACTCAGGTCTTTTAGGAACTTAGCGTTGACCAGAATACCGGTCTTTTCCATATTGGCTAGAACCCCAATGAGGGGACGTTCCATGGTTTCATAGAGAGCAGACATCCTTTCTTCAATCAGTCGAGGCTTGAGGTGATTATAGAGCCGCCCAGTAATATCTGCGTCCTCGGCAGCATATTGGAGCGCATCATCGAGCGGGACTTTATCAAAAGTAACTTGGGTTTTACCAGACCCAGCTACATCTTTGAATTTGATAGTTTGGTGGTTAAGATGAATTTGAGAGAGCTCATCCATGCCATGCCGATGCTGAGCACCTTCGAGAACATATGATAATATCATGGTATCATCAAACGGTGATAGGTCGATGCCGTACCGGTATAAAACCTCTATATCATATTTAATATTGTGTCCAATTTTTAGAACCGATGGATTTTCTAGCAGCGGTTTTAGCAACTTAATCGCTTTCTCAAATGGCATTTGCTTGAGTTCACTATATTTACTTTTTCTTTCCTGACCACCTGGATCAAGCCTAAGGCTAGTTTGGGTAGAAGGTTCTGTGTGTCCGAGTGGAATATACGCCCCCCGCCCAGTGGTCGTTGAAAGAGAAATACCAACCAAATCTGCAGCCATGGAGTCTAAAGACGTAGTCTCAGTATCCACGGCGAGACGACCTAAAGCCGTAGCTTCGTCTATCCATATTTTCAAAATATTTTCTTCGGTAATTAATTCATAACTAGCCTCGGTGATTAGCGTGACGTTATCCAGACTGTTGATTTTACTGTTTGGGTCATCTGATTTAGCTTTCGACGATTCGTCGTCGGGGTCAGGGTTTGGCACCGTTTCAGGTGCTTTAACACCAGTTTTATTTTCGATTTTAGAAACCATCGACTTGAAGTTTTGCCGGTTTAAGAATGCGAGTAATTTGCCGGGGTCTTGTTCCTTACGAGCAAAACTTTCCAACTCCACCTCTACGGGGACGTCTTGGCGTAATGTTACGAGTTCTCGGGAGATACGCGCTAAATCTGCCTGTTCAATTAAGGCTTGCCGCCTTTTTGGTTGTTTGATGTCTTCCGCATGTTTTAGCACCCCGTCTAAATCACCAAATTCCTCAATTAGCTGTGCTGCTGTTTTGATGCCAATTCCGGCAACACCCGGCACGTTGTCAGAGGGGTCACCGGCTAAGGCCTGCACGTCAATGACCTTCTCTGGTCCTACACCAAACTTCTCTCGTACCTGACTAGGACCTATCTCAATATTCTTCATGGCATCAAACATTTTTATCTTACCACCCACAATTTGCATAAGATCTTTATCATTCGAGACAACCGTGACATTTGCTCCTCGGGCGGCTGCTTGACGGGCGTAGGTTGCGATCAGATCATCGGCCTCATAGCCGTCCATATCGACGGCAGGAATATTCATGGCATGGGTTGCTTCCCGGATGATGTCAAACTGAGGTATCAAATCATCGGGTGGCGGCGGGCGATGGGATTTATACTCTGGAAATATCTCATTTCTGAATGTTTTGCGCGCCCGATCAAAAATTACGGCCAAATAGTCGGCATCGGTGTCTTCGACTATCTTTAAAAGCATTTGTGTGTATCCGTAGACGGCGTTTGTCGGGGTACCGTCAAGCCTCGTCATCTGGGCTTTAATGCCGTAATAGGCCCTAAAAATGAAACCTGAGCCGTCAATTAGGTAGAGATGATTTATCGACTTTGACTGTGGCAATCAGTGTTTACTCCCGTCATTTATTTCGTTTGGAGAGCCAACGGCTAATGCAAAAATTTGGCTGCAATAAGGGCAAAAAATTTTAGGTTGTTCACCTATGTTCAGGTATACGCCAGGGTGTCCAAGCTCCCCGCGACCTCCATCACAAAACACACTGGTCGTATCAACATAAGTGATTGTTTCTTGTTTGTCATTTTCCATGTTATTTCTGGCCTCTCGGAATTATAGCGCGCTACTTGGTTAATGATAGTTGACCGGCCTCTTGTTGAATGATACCGAAAGATAATAACGAATCAATCATTCAAAATGGCACTGCAATTGGTGTAATGCCATCAAATCAGACAATTGGTAAGCATGAAATCAGAGTATGCGGTCGAGATAACCGACCTAAATAAAACTTATTTAGGCAATGCCAAGCAGTCGCCAAAGGAGGCATTGAGCAATATAAATCTTAACATTCCAACGGGATCTTTTTTTGGTTTATTGGGTCCCAATGGTGCGGGGAAGTCCACAATCATCAACATTATGGCAGGACTGGTTATAAAGAGTTCGGGTGATGTTAAGGTTTGTGGTTACGACATCGAAAAGGAAATGCGCCAGGCGCGATCCTCCATTGGCGTAGTTCCTCAGGAGTTGAACATTGATCCATTTTTTTCACCGAGGGAAATTTTGGAAGTTCAAGCTGGTTTGTTTGGGGTCCCCAAGGATCAACGTCGCACAAATGAAATTCTGAAAGCGGTGCGTTTGTACGATAAAGCGGACGCCTATGCCCGTACTCTATCTGGTGGCATGCGTCGTCGTCTCCTGGTGGCCAAAGCGCTGGTCCACTCACCACCTGTATTGGTGCTCGACGAACCTACAGCGGGCGTTGACGTGGAACTAAGGCAGCAACTTTGGTTTTACGTTAGACAACTACGTGAAGAAGGAACGACAATATTGCTAACCACACATTATCTGGAGGAAGCGGAAGAACTTTGTGATCAAATTGCTATCATCAACAAGGGAGCTTTAGTGACTTGCCAGGCTACCGATGATCTTTTGTGCACACTCGATTCAAAGGAACTTATTGTTACTATCGACACAGATTTGAAAAAAGTGCCGGAAAATTTCTCTGAGTTTAATGTGGAACTTCGAAACGGGCGTAAATTAGTATTTCATGTTCCACCAAAAGAGGTCCCTGTTGATAAGGTTTTAAGTGCCGTCAGAGAAGAGGGTTTTACTATTCAGGATTTAACAACCAAAGAATCCGATTTGGAAGACATATTCCTCATGCTGACACAGGAAACCTAGCCGTCTAAATTAAGTTCCTGATTGGACGAGGGTAAATAATTTTTACAGGGGCTACATTGACCGATGATTGCTACAAGCGACTAACCCCCCGGAGGGAGCATACCCTACTGGCTCTATTGGTTTGTTTTTTGTCAGCTTGTTCTCCTCACTTAAGATTACCCGGTAACGCCGTGATCGATGCTGAGTTAACCAGTACCGCAATTGTTATGCCGGACGGGGCAAGCTTGCCGCTGTATACATGGCCTCATTCAGGAATGCCACGAGCTATCGTACTGGCATTACATGGTTTCAATGATTACGGTGAATTTGTAAAGGATGCAGCCATATATTTGGGAACTCAGGGTGTCAAAGTCTATTCCTACGATCAAAGGGGGTTTGGGCGGGCACCTCACCAGGGTTTTTGGCCGGGGACGAAAGCTTTGAGCCAAGACTTTACAATCTCCGCAAGGCTTTTGAGAGATAGCCACCCCGGGATTCCCTTATATGTCCTTGGACACAGTATGGGTGGTGCAGTTATCATGGCAGCGCTAACTAGTAATAACCCGCCCATGGTAGAGGGGGCAATCCTCGTGGCTCCAGCTATTTGGGGCCGAGTAACAATGCCCTTTTATCAAAGGTGGTTGCTTGCACTGGCTGCTCGGACGTTACCGTGGCTTAGGCTCTCAGGGAAGGGGTTGGGTATCAAGCCGTCTGATAACATTGAAATGTTAAGAATGCTTGGCCGTGATCCTTTGGTTATAAAAAATACACGCATTGATACCCTATGGGGTTTAGTTAATTTGATGGATAAGGCGCTGGAAGCAGCTCCGTTATTTAATGCGAGGAGCTTGATCCTTATAGGGAACAACGATCAGGTTATTAATGATAAATCCATGGATCTAATGCTTTCTCTTTTACCCACATCGGCGAAAGTACGGCAGACAAAAATACGTTATAAAAGCGGATATCATATGTTGCTTAGGGATCTAAAGGGTAAGAGGGTATGGCAGGATATCTTGGATTGGGTCCTATTAGCCTCTTCTTGAAGCCAAAAATTAGAGTGCCCTCGGGTTTGAGGGAAGAAGATAAAGGATGATTTTCAGTTATCAGTTGTATTATCAATATTGAAATTTTACCTTCTAAGAAGTTGTGAATTTTGATATTTCTAAAGACATCGTCATAAGGACTTAATTGGTTTATACTAGTAGACTTACAGGACCCGTAACGAATTTAATATGTTAATAACTAAGCGCCCGTAGCTCAGCTGGATAGAGTGTCGGCCTCCGAAGCCGAAGGTCACAGGTTCGAATCCTGTCGGGCGCGCCACAACCAAGCTTGGCCCATGTTACCCCCTATTCTTACACTCCGCGATATTTCCTTGACCTTTGGTTCTCAGCCCCTTTTAGAAAATGTAAATTTATCTGTAACGGGAAGGGATAGGCTGTGCGTGGTAGGGCGAAATGGCTGTGGAAAATCAACGCTGATCGAAATTGCTTCAGGTTTGGTTGAAGCAGACACCGGCGAAAGGTTTGTCAAGCCTGGAGTGACGTTCCGCTATTTACCACAGGAACCTGATTTATCAGGATTTGAGACTTGTTTAAAGTACATTGAAGCTGGTTTAGCACCTGAAGATGATTTCTATAAAGTTTCTCAACTTTTGGAGCAATTAGGCTTAAAAGGAGACGAGAAACCAAATTGTTTATCGGTTGGAGAAGCTCGAAGATGTGCCCTGGTCCGTGTTCTTGCGCCAGAGCCGGACATATTATTTTTAGATGAGCCTACCAACCACCTTGATTTATCCGCGATCAAATGGCTCGAGAGCTATTTGGACAACTCTAAGTCGGCGTTGGTCTTGATTAGTCATGACCGTCATTTTTTGGAAAAACTTACTCGCTCTACCCTTTGGATAGATCGCGGCGAAGTGCGGCGTTTGGACAAGGGTTTTAGCGCATTTGAACCCTGGCGCGACAAAGCCTTAGAACAGGAAGAAACAGAAAACCACAAACTTAAACGTAAAATTCACAGGGAAAAACACTGGTTGATCCATGGAGTAACTGCCCGGCGAAAACGCAACCAAGGCCGTTTGCGGGCTCTCAAAGAAATGAGAAAACAGAGCCAAGAGAAGCGCGCTACAGTCGGCAATGTAAGAATGGTTGCTTCAGACAGCGAGTTGTCCGGAAAGATAGTAGTAGAGGTTGAGCAGGTTTCTAAGTCGTTTAATGAGTCTAATATTGTTAAGGATTTCTCCACTCGGATAGTACGCGGTGACAGAGTGGGGATTATCGGATCCAATGGTGTCGGAAAAACTACATTACTCAATTTACTAAACGGTACCTTGTGTGCGGATTCTGGAACAGTGCACGTCGGACATACTGTTCAAATGGTATCTCTAGATCAAAGGCGAGAAAAGCTCAATTTAACGGAGACGCTCTCAGAAACACTTACGGGTGGGCATGGGGACTCCGTGGTTTTTAACGGCCGCCCTAGGCACGTTATTAGCTATATGAAAGATTTTTTGTTTAAGCCTGAACAGGCGGGCACTCCGATCCGCGAGTTATCGGGTGGAGAGCGTGGTAGACTTTTGATTGCGGCGGCATTGGCGCGGCCTTCTAACCTTTTAGTTCTTGACGAACCGACAAATGACCTAGATTTGGAAACCCTCGACGTATTGCAGGAAATGCTAAGTGAATACCACGGTACGGTTCTTCTAGTGAGCCACGATCGCGACTTTTTGGATAGAGTTGTTACTTCTTTAATAGTCTCCAATGGTGATGGGCGATGGGTTGAATATGCCGGAGGATATACGGATATGTTGGCTCAAAGTGGCACCGATAATCAGCTTAATTCTAACCTTATTCTGAGACCTACAAAAAAACGGGGTTCTAGTAACAGGAACAGACAAGGATCTAGTTCCCGGTTGAGGTTGTCCTATAAAGACGTTTACGCTCTTGAGGTGTTGCCCCAAAAAATCACACAGATGAGCGCAGAAATTGATAAATTAAAGATGGAACTTGAAGTTCCTGATTTATACTTAACCAACTCTAAAAAGTTTCAAATTACGGCTGATAAATTGCACCAGGCTGAAGGCAGGTTGGCACAATTGGAAGAAGAATGGCTCGCTCTCGAAATAAAGCGGGAGGAATTGGAAGGTTTCTAACAGCAGTTATTTTCTATCTTCCACGTCCAGTCCGGTTCATTTGCAGAATAAGTGGTTTCAAAATTGTTTGGGTTCATTACCTATTGGTGGATGTTATTCATAGACTTGCGAAAAGGATCCGCCGGATAAGTACCAAGAACGCGAACTTCTGTTGAAAAAAAATTAAGCTCTTCTAGAGCGAGTTTTACTGCATGGTTATCAGGGTGACCTTCAACCTCGGCATAAAACTGAGCAGCAACAAATGCACCATCGATCAAATAGCTCTCTAGTTTAGTTATATTGACACCGTTGGTGGCAAAACCGCCAAGAGATTTATAAAGTGCTGCCGGTACATTACGGACCCGAAAAATAAAGCTTGTCATAACGTCAACTTCATCCGGAGCAACCTGAGCCGGTTCTGGTGCCATTAACAGAAAGCGCGTAGTGTTGTGATCGGCGTCTTCTATGTTATTCTGCAATGACTCGAGGCCGTAGGTTTCTCCTGCTAGCTTTGTTGCAATGGCTCCGTGGCTCTTATCACCTCTTTCCGCAATGTCGCGTGCAGCGGCGGCTGTATCCACGTGAACTACGGGTGTAACTCCTTGGCGCTGAATGAACTTGCGACATTGATTGAGGGCATGCACATGGGAATGGACGTGAGAAAGGTCTTCTAATATAGCCCCTTTCACGGCTAAGAGATTGTGTTCGACGCGTTGGAAATGCTCCTCAATAATGTGGAGCCTGGAAGCAGGTAAGAGATGATGAATGTCAGCTACTCGACCAGCGACAGAGTTGTCGATGGGAATCAGGGCTAAATCTGCTTCACCCGTACTGACAGCTGCGAAGGTGTCTTCAAACGAATGACACGGCAAGGTTTTCATGCTTGGCCTTATACGACGACAGGCCAGATCAGAGTTTGCTCCTATTTCACCCTGAAAAGAAATTATCTTCGCGGACTTTGCCATGGTAATTAGACCTAACTAATTTGATGAACTATGGTTGACGCCAGTTAACCACTGTTGATATCGTAAGCCATAATTTAATTAACCTGGGTCTATTCAAAATTCGATTGCCCAAGGTAGAATTTGATTGAGGTAATAAATGCCATGTTTTAACAAACCTTGAAATAATTGGTTTTGGTTGGTGGCTTCCTGTATACATTTTTGTTAGGTTCAACCTATACCCGGTTCGCCTACTATAAAAACAGAGGGTGGGAAAGGCCCTTTTTTGCACGGTGTTACGAATTTACGTTTAACAATCATAGATCGAGAAGGACCGATCCATGTGGAGCATTAATACAAATAAGTATTTGGGTGGCTTTATAGTCGTTGCTTGGCTTTTGCTAGTTGTCGATTTTGTGGGGGATCAATTAATACCTCCCATAGAGCCAATCGTATCAAAGGCTTCTGCTGAAACAGTTTCCGCTGAAAAAGCTGCAGACAAACCTGCCGTTCCAGAACAGCCACTTAATGTTCTTTTGGCTACAGCAAATGTGGACAAGGGCAAAAAAGTGGCAAAGAAGTGCGTTGCGTGTCACAGCTTTGAGAGTGGTGGTAAAAACAAGGTCGGTCCTAATCTTCATAATATCTTGGGCAAAAATCGGGCGGGCGCGTCAGGGTTTGCCTATTCTAGTGCTATCAAGACTATGGGTGGTAAATGGGGATTTGAGGATATGAATGCTTTTCTGAAAAAACCCAAGAAGTTCATGCCGGGTACAAAAATGTCTTTCTCAGGTCTTAAAAAGGCCGGAGATCGAGCTGCGGTTATACTTTATTTGCGCTCATTTTCTGATTCTCCCGTCACTCTTCCGTAAATCTTTGGAGATATGCACGTCAACGAAACCTATGTTGACCTCGCGGGGCGTCTAGCAGAAGCTTCTGGTAAAGTTGTTAGGCGCCACTTTCGCTCTTTATCCGGCGTTGGAGAAAAGCAGGATTCAACGCCGGTGACGATTGCAGATCAAGAAGCAGAAATTGTTATGCGAGAAATAATCCAGGTTGAATACCCGGGTCACGGAATTGTTGGGGAAGAAGGCGGCAACACTCTGCAAAACAACGAGTTTGTCTGGGTGTTAGATCCAATAGACGGCACTAAAAATTATGCAAGCGGTTCATATCAGTTCGGTACCCTTATTAGCCTGCTAAAAGGTGGGACCTGCATTCTAGGCATCATCGATCAACCGGTGTTGAAAGAACGCTGGCTTGGTGTGAGGGGACAGCCAACCACTTTTAATGGGGATCCTGTCCAAGCGCGGGCATGTGATGAACTGACCCACGCTTGGATGTATTCATCGAGTCCTGACATGTTTCGATTGGACGATAAAAAGAAGTTTGCGAGATTGGCTAGTCGAGTAAAATACTCACTTTTTGGGACAGACTGTATAGGTTATGGTCTTGTTGCAAGTGGGTTCACGGATATTATTTGTGAAGCCCAAATGAGATTATGGGACTATACAGCCCACATACCAATTATTGAGGGGGCTGGGGGCGTTATTAGTGACTGGATGGGAAATCCCTTAACTCTCAATTCGCGCGGAACAGTGTTAGCATGCGGCGACGTAAGGATGCATGAGGCCGCGTTGGAAGCGTTGTCAGAACCGGAAAATAGTTAGATTACTTGTAATTAGCTTTTAAAAATAGGACTAAAAGTCATTGTAAGGTTGATCTGAAAACTAGTCAGTCCAAAATAGTAAATATTAATTCATACTGATGTAGAGATTGGGGATGAAAATCAGATGATATTTAGATTTTGTTTTGTCGTTTTGACACTAGTCATTTTAATATGGCCATTAGCCTCATTCGCCCAAAATAAAAAAGTTGTACCGGCGCACGCGATCGCGATGCATGGCACCCCAAAATATAATTCTGAATTCAGACATTTCGATTACGTAAACCCGAAGGCACCTAAAGGGGGGGTAATTCGGAAGAGCGCGCTTCGTACCTTTAATACATTCAATCCATATACCATCAAAGGCGATGCGGCTGTTGGCCTCGGGTTCATTTACGAGTCTCTGATGACTAGCCCGCAAGATGAAGCTTTTACCGAATATGGTCTTATTGCCCAAACAATAGAAGTACCCAAGGATCGTTCTTGGGCAACCTTTACGCTGCGCAAGGAGGCCCGGTGGCACGACGAGAAGCCTGTCACGGTAGAGGATGTTATTTGGAGCCTTGAAACGTTAAAGAAGAAAGGGCGTCCTTTTTACCGATTTTACTATCGCGATGTGACTAAAGTGGAAAAAGTGGGTGAGCGTAAAGTTAAGTTTACCTTCGGTTCGACTGAAAACCGCGAACTACCATTAATAATTGGGCAGTTGCCGATTCTCCCAAAGCATTATTGGGAAAAGCGGAATTTTGATAAGACAACACTGGAGCCGCCACTTGGTAGCGGTCCATATAAGATTAAGTCCTTTGAACCAGGTAGGGCTATCGTTTATGAGCGAGTTAAGAGCTATTGGGGTGCACAATTACCTGTGAATATAGGCCGTTTTAATGCGGACAGAATTCGGTTTGATTACTATCGTGATGCTACCGTCGCGCTCGAAGCTTTTAAGGCCGGGAATTACGATTTCCGTTTAGAAAACACCTCAAAAATATGGGCTACAGGCTACAACTCACCCGCTTTCAAACAGGGCTATTATAAGAAGCTTGAAATTAGACATCAAAACCCCACTGGTATGCAAGGGTTCGTCTTTAACACCAGAAAGAAATTATTTCAAAACCCGATTGTTCGCCAAGCACTAGCGTTTGCGTTCGATTTTGAATGGACTAACAAAAACCTGTTTTATGGCCAGTACGCACGCACGAGTAGTTTTTTCTCTAATTCTGAATTGGCGTCATTTGGATTACCGTCAAAGGGGGAGTTAAAAATCCTCAAGCCACTAAAAAATATTATTCCGCCAGAGGTGTTTACTCAAACCTACTATCCCCCTAGGAACGAAGGCACAGGTAGAATTCGAAAGCAATTACGAGAAGCACGTAAACTACTGGAAAGGGCCGATTGGGTTGTTAGGGATGGGAAGCTTGTGAATAGGAATTTTCAGGAACCATTCAAGTTTGAAATATTATTAATTTCCCCTGCTTTTGAGAGAATAGTCCTGCCCTTTGTGCGCAATCTTAAAAGGCTTGGCATTGAGGCGAGTGTCCGTACCGTAGATACGGCTCAATATCGTAAACGGACCGATGATTTTGATTTTGATATGGTCGTGTCTACCTTTGGTCAGTCCCTGTCCCCAGGCAATGAACAAAGAGAATTTTGGGGAAGCGCGTCCGCTATGAGACCAGGTAGCCGAAACTTGGCGGGTATTCAAAGCTCTGTAATTGATGGGCTGATAGAACTAGTAATTTCGGCGCCAGACCGAAAATCTCTTATAACCCGAACAAGGGCACTGGACCGTGTTCTCCTTTGGAACCACTATGTTATACCACATTGGCATATTCAAAGTTTTCGAGTGGCCTTTTGGGACAAATTTGGACGTCCGCCAAAAACTCCCATTTATGGTTTAGCTTTTGATACTTGGTGGGTGGATAAAAATAAATCAGACGGATTAGCGGCTAAGCTCAAGAGTTTCAAGAGTGGATCCTGAAATTTGTCAGCATGTTTACTGTGGCTCAAGTATGCAGATGGAACAATGGCCAGAGTGAATAAACAATTAGCTTCATGCGTATGGCAAAATTAGTAGATTAAGAACGTGCTAAAAGAAAGCCGGGTGACATGTATTGTGACCGGATAAATATCCTGTCTACTACACACAATCATCGCCTAAAGTGTAACTCGAACTTTTTTAAAGGGTGAGCCAATGCTCGCTTATATAATCCGGCGATTGCTCCTAGTAATTCCAACCCTGTTTGCGATTATATTTTTAAATTTTATTGTCATCCAGCTTGCTCCAGGGGGGCCAGTAGAGCAGGCGCTTGCCCAAATTGAAGGGATGGCGGTGGATGCGACAGCAAGAATTAGTGGAACTGGTCAAGGGGAAATCTCCTCTCAAGGAGGAGAGGGTGGTCTGGGGAGCGGCACATCCGTAAGTGTTAATCACAGTTATAGGGGTGCCCGTGGACTTGATCCAGAATTGGTAAGGGAAATCGAAAAGCTATATGGCTTTGACAAGCCGGCCTATGAGCGTTTTTTTATAATGGTCCAAAATTATCTCCGGTTTAACTTGGGAGATAGCTTCTTTAGAGATAAAAGCGTTGTTGATCTGATAATAGAAAAGCTTCCGGTTTCCATTTCACTTGGCGTTTGGACTACTTTTCTAACATATTTGATATCTATACCTATGGGCATTGCTAAATCCGTACGAGATGGCAGTGACTTCGATGTTTGGACTAGCGCGATAGTAATCATCGGAAATGCTATCCCAGGTTTTCTCTTTGCAATTTTGCTTGTGGTTCTGTTTGCGGGGGGCAGTTATTTTGACATATTTCCACTAAGGGGGATCGTATCATCTAATTGGAGTGAGATGAGTATTTTCAATAAGGTGACGGATTACTTGTGGCATATGGTGCTACCTATCACAACATTAGTTATAGGTAGCTTCGCTACATTGACTATGCTCACAAAAAACTCATTTCTTGAAGAGATAAACAAACAATATGTTATTACGGCGCGCTCCAAGGGCCTTGTAGAAAATCGAATTTTATATGGCCATGTTTTTCGTAATGCGATGTTGATAGTCATTGCAGGTTTTCCAAGTGCCTTTATTTCTATCTTGTTCACAGGATCAATGTTGGTTGAAATTATATTTTCTCTAGATGGTCTAGGTCTCTTGGGCTTTGAATCTCTAATAAACAGGGATTATCCGTTGGTATTTGGCACCCTTTATGTGTTCACACTATTGGGCTTAATTCTCGGGCTAATCGGCGACATTGTATACCATATTGTAGATCCTAGAATCGATTTCGAAACTAGGGAGGTTTAACGATGAAAGGCGTCTGCTCTTTAGGGGAACGAATTAGTCCTATCAACCGCCGCCGATTAGATAATTTTAGGGCGAACCGGCGGGGTTATTGGTCATTATGGATATTTCTTTTTCTTTTTTTGATTAGTATTTTTGCTGAATTTCTGGCAAATGATAAGCCTATCTTTATCCAGTACGATGGTCACTTTTTCTTTCCAATATTGGTGAGCTATCCAGAAACTATCTTCGGGGGTGATTTTGAAACCGAGGCCGAGTACTCAGACCCTGAAGTACAAAATCTAATCGAAAAAAAAGGTTGGTCCATATGGCCTTTGATCCCTTACAGTTACGATACCGTAATATGGGATTTACCAACGCCCGCGCCATCTCCGCCTACAACTCAAAATTGGCTGGGGACTGATGACCAGGGTAGAGACGTTGTTGCCCGTCTGATTTACGGCTTTCGTATTTCAATATTGTTTGGGCTTCTTCTTACTTTATTGAGTTCCGTGATCGGCGTGGCGACTGGGGCCTGGCAGGGCTATTTTGGCGGATGGACTGATCTTATTTTTCAACGTTTCATAGAAATTTGGGGTAGTATGCCGCAGCTATTTATATTGATAATACTTGCAGGACTATTTGTTCCGAGTTTTTGGTTTCTTCTTGGTATTTTGCTTTTGTTTAGCTGGATAGGCCTGGTTGGCGTGGTGCGGGCAGAGTTTCTACGCGGACGCAATTTTACCTATGTTTTGGCAGCCCGGGCCCTTGGTGTTTCTAACACAAAAATAATTTTTAAACATATTCTGCCAAACGCAATGGTAGCCACCATAACGTTCCTTCCATTCATCTTGAGTGGTTCTATTACAAGCCTGACGGCACTCGATTTTCTCGGGCTAGGCCTCCCGCCAGGCTCGGCGTCATTGGGTGAGTTATTAAACCAAGGAAAGGCGAACCTGCATGCGCCGTGGCTTGGAATTTCGACTTTCTTAATTCTTGCGGCCATGTTGAGTCTTCTAATTTTTATTGGGGAGGGAGTTCGCGACGCATTTGATCCTAGAAAAACCTTCCGCACCTGATTATGGAAAAGCTGTTATCCATAAACGACTTATCTGTTAGTTTTGGTAGGGGTGTCGGAGAAGTAAAAGCCGTCACTAGCATGCGTCTACAAATCGAAAAGGGTCAAATCGTCGCGTTGGTAGGTGAGTCCGGGTCCGGTAAAACGGTTACAGCACTATCAGTCACGCGCTTACTACCCTATCCGTTAGCATGGCACCCTAGAGGTAGCATCAAATTCGATGGTCAAGAATTAATGGGTGCCACAGAGCCTAACATGCAAGCAATACGTGGCAACCGCATTTCTATGATATTCCAGGAACCTCTCAATTCGCTTAATCCGTTGCACAGTGTGGAAAAACAGATCAAAGAAGTACTACACCTTCACAAGAGAATGTCAGATGGGAAGGCTCGGGAAAGAGTAGAGGAACTCCTTGATTTGGTTGGTATGCCGGAGGCTTCTTCCAGGTTACACGCCATGCCGCATGAGTTTTCTGGCGGCCAACAGCAACGCTTTATGATTGCCATGGCACTTGCTAATGAACCAGAACTATTAATTGCCGACGAACCAACAACAGCCCTTGATGTAACGGTTCAGGCTCAGGTTCTTAAATTGCTTAAAGAGCTTACTGAGCGTTTTAATATGGGTCTTCTCTTAATTACTCACGACCTTCGTATAGTCCGGCGATTGGCGGACCATGTTTATGTGATGAAAGACGGTCGGCTTTTAGAAAACAACAAAACAGAGGCACTTTTCAGTTTTCCTTCAGAGAAATACACACAACAACTCTTGGCTGCGGATCCATCTGGAAAACCAAATCCCGTGCCAGCAGAAGCTAAAGAAATAATAGCGGCTAATGGTGTTAAGGTCTGGTTTCCGATCAAAAGGGGAGTCATACGCCGTACGATTGGACATATTAAGGCAGTAGATGGAATAAATCTCATCTTGCGAGAAGGTCAGACTTTGGGCGTAGTGGGGGAATCGGGTTCAGGAAAATCAACCCTAGGCAGAGCGCTATTGCGCCTCGAAAATAGCAGGGGAGAAATACATTTCATGGGGCATGATATTCAGAATTATGGTTGGAAAAAAATGTTACCTCTCCGGCGAGAACTACAAATTGTTTTTCAAGATCCCTTTGGTTCAATGAGCCCCCGTATGTCGGTTTTTCAAGTCGTTGAAGAGGGCCTCTTGGTGCATGGTTTAGGTGTTTCCTATCGAGACCGACGTCAATTAGTTGGGGAGGCGTTGGAGGAAGTTGACATAGACATTTCCACCATGGACCGATATCCCCATGAATTTTCTGGAGGTCAACGGCAACGCATCTGCGTTGCCCGAGCCTTGGTTTTAAAACCTAAATTAATAGTCCTAGATGAACCCACCTCTTCGTTAGACATGTCAGTGCAGGCGCAGATTATAAATTTGCTTCGCCACCTTCAAAATAAACATAAGATTGCCTATGTATTTATTAGCCACGATTTGAGAGTAGTGAGAGCCCTTGCCCACAATTTAATTGTAATTAGGCGGGGGACCGTAGTGGAGCAAGGAACGGCAGATGAGGTTTTTGATAATCCAAAAAATACTTACACACAGGCATTGATGAAGGCTGCTTTACAAAATGAAGCCGATAACAGTGGTGTGGTGATGATCTAACTCTTTGGGTTGTGGAAATATCATATTAAAGTTTTCTGTAAAAAATTATTATAAAAACAAGAAATAATTATCAAAACTGAAAATGAGGGATTTTGTACGTAATAAATAGTAAGGTAGCTCCTAGAGCGATCCTGTAAACTACAAAGGGCGTATAACTGAAATTTTTCAACCAAAACATCATTAATGAAATAGCTGTCATGGCAAAACCAAAAGAAAGCGCAGCAATAACCAATGCTTCTTTAAAATACGCCTGGTTACCAAGAATATAAAGATCGAAACTTTTTAAGCAGCCTGCCGCGAATATTACTGGTATTGAGAGAAGTAATGAAAATCGAGCGGCGTCGCGACGTTCTATACCCTGAAAGCGAGTTGCAGTCATGGTGATACCGGCTCGACTGGTTCCCGGGATAAGGGCTAAGATTTGAAATAAACCGATTACGATGGCACCCTTAAATGTAATGTGATTAATTTTGCGAATTGTCATACTCAATTTATCTGCAATTAATAAAAGTAGAGCAAAACAAAGGGTCGTCCAGCCGATCACTTCGAGAGAGCGAAAGGCATTCCCCAGGTATCTATTAATAATATAACCAGCAATTAGAACGGGGATGGTCGCGAGGACTAACTTTATCATTAACCAAAACTCGGGGTTAAGTGGGGTCCGGTTAGGAAGTTGCCAAAAGCTTTGAAAAATGGCACTAATCATGGCAAGGTTGTCTTTCCAGAAGTACAGAATTACTGCCAGTAATGTGCCAACATGCACTGCAACATCAATTAACAACCCTTGATCTGGCCAACCGGTCAATTTAGGCACTAGAATTAGGTGCGCAGACGAAGAAACCGGTAGAAACTCTGTAATACCCTGAACCGCGGCAAGTGTAAGCATTTGCAAGAGAGGCAAGGTATTGGTCCTTAATTAGGGGCTGAGGTTTTCAAATAAGGCAACCGTTTAACAATTAGCTTTGAACTCAACAGAGTAACGCCTAAATTGGACAGCCCACGATGTTTAATTAAGTAAATGAATATACTATTTTCGTCTAATAAATTTGGCAATAAAAAGTTATTATGCGCACTCTTTATCATCTTTGGTTAAATCCATTTTCTCGCAAGGTTAGAATTGTCCTTGCTGAAAAGAAGCTCGAATTCACCATGAAGGTAGAGCAGGTATGGGAACGCCGTTCGGATTACCTGGCCCTTAATCCCGCAGGGGAAGTACCCGTATTGATTGAGCCAGACAACACGGTTCTTTCTGATTCAAACGCAATATGCGAATATTTAGAGGAAAAAATTCCCAACCCAAATTTATTGGGGCGAAAAGCACATGAGCGGGCCGAGGTCCGTCGCTTGGTTGCATGGTTTGACCGGAAGTTTGACAGGGAGGTAAGCGATTTATTAATTAATGAAAAAGTAATGAAACGTTTCCTAGGATTGGGTGAACCAGATTCCGGAACTATCCGAGCTGCGCAAAAGAACATTCATATTCATCTCAATTATATTACGTTTTTGACCGACCGTCGCCACTGGTTGGCTGGAGAGGAGATGACATTAGCTGATATTGCCGCCGCATCACATCTTTCAGCGGTCGATTATTTAGGGGATGTACCGTGGACTAAATACAAGTCAGCGTCGCATTGGTATTCACGAATTAAATCTCGGCCAAGTTTTCGTCCCATTCTAACGGATGCTATACCTGGTCTACCAGCACCCAAGCATTACGCTAATCTAGATTTTTAAATTTTATTCGTCATTAAAGTAAAACATCAAGATGTAGGAGGGGAATTTATTCAAATAGCGCTTTGCCAACCCGCACTAACAACCTTGAGTTAACCCTAAAGGGTTGTGTTATTATTTTTAGACGCTGTTGCTGAGTGCTTAGACTTTTTGGTACGTCGGATTGATTGGGTGCATTGTTAATGGCGGAGATATAACGATTACGTCATTTAAGTCCCTAAGGTTGTACAAGTAACCAGCAGGGTTGAAAAAGTTAGGATAACTAGTTTGGGCCACTACCATCTATTTTGCTTTGGTTACGGGTATTCAGCTAAATGTTTGGCTCCACATCTAATTGAAAGAGGGTGGGTCGTTTCAGCAACATCACGTTCAATAACCGAACACCCTTTTGATGGTGTGACAGTCGTTGATTTTGATAAAATCAACGAGGATACATTGAAACATGTAACACATATACTTGTTTCGGTGCCGCCCAATTCTCATGGCGATCCCGTGCTGCTAAAACATACTCGTCTTATCAATGATTTGCCAAATCTTCATTGGGTAGGGTATTTATCGACTACTGGTGTATACGGAAATACGGATGGTGCTCTAGTGAATGAATGTTCCCCGCTGAACCCTACGAGTGAGCGTTCGAAACTTAGGTTATTAGCGGAAAATTCTTGGTTAGGATTGAGTAATTCTCATGGTTTTCCCGTTCACCTTTTCCGGCTTGCTGGCATATACGGTTTGGGTCGAAATACGCTAAAGAGAGTTATCGCTGGTCGGGCCCAACGGATTGAATTGCCCGGCAAATTTTTTTCTCGTGTTCATGTGGAAGACGTGGCCCGTGTCCTGATTGCATCAATGACTAACCGCGAACCAGGTGAGGTATACAATGTATGTGACGATGAACCAGCTTCCCAGTCAGATGTAGTAGAATATTCATGTAAAGTTCTTGGTATAAAGCCCCCAGCGTTAATATCTTTTGAAGAGGCTAAAAAAAAGATGTCACCAATGACCCTGAGTTTCTGGAAAGATAATCGCAGGGTCGACAACACTAAAATCAAAAACAATCTAAGTGTATCACTTCTTTATCCCACGTACAGGGAGGGTTTAATGGCAATCCTTGAAAATGAGATAGGCTAAACTATTTCCATAACAGTCTTTTTCAGCTTCTCCAAATCTTCTTCTCTGCTGAGCCTGTGGTTGCCGTTCTTAATTAGGGTCACTTCCACATCCTTAGAGCGAACCATATTTTGTATTTTCAACGCTGTTTTCCATGGAACCGAAGTGTCTTCAAGTCCGTGCAGAAGTCGAACTGGGCAATCGAGGGGAATTTCATTTCGTAAAACAAGATGCTGAGTTCCATCATCCAAAAGTTTTTTGGTGATTGTGTAGGGTATTTCATATTCACTGGGGATAACAACAAACCCGTCTTCCTGGATTTTAGATAACTGGATTTCAGTCAATTGTTTTGGTAATAGATCTTCTGTGAAATCTGGGGCGGCAGCTATTCCCACTAAACCGGCTACGCGCTCTGGCCTACTAACTGCGGTAAGTATCATCATCCAGCCCCCCATACTCGAACCGATAATTATTTGTGGCCCTTCTGTAAGCTCGTCAAACGCGGTTAAGGCGTTCTGTGCCCAAAGGCCTATTGTTCCATCGGTAAAATTACCTGAAGAATTACCATGTCCCATATAATCAAACCGCAAAAAGGCTAGACCTCGTTCCTGGCAGTGTTGTTCCAGTGCCAAGGCTTTGGAACCATTCATATCTGACATAAATCCACTCATAAAGATCAGTCCGGGTGGATCCCCTTCCAACTTGTTGTAAGCGATGGACGTACCATTCTCGCGTGTTAAAATCTGAAATGGCATCTATAAGAGGACAAATATGGACTATTGCAATGTTTGGTCATATTTCAACAGCTATCGAGGCTCTTAAAAGTTGAATCAAAGTAAGCATTATGACATGGAGGAGGAGGAAACGGAATTGCAATCTACCTCTCCCGTGAAAATCCCTCCACCTACAGTTTTACAGGTCTTGCCCGCGTTGGTAACCGGTGGGGTAGAAAGGGGTGCCGTGGACATTGCGGGTGCTATTGTTGAGAGTGGGGGACGAGCAATAGTTGCATCAGCGAGTGGACCAATGGTGCGCGAACTTTTCCGTCTTGGTGCAGAGCACGTGAAGTTGCCTGTGGACTCTAAAAATCCGTTTATTATGTGGAGAAATATAAGGTGTCTCGTTGATTTGGTGGAAGCAGAAAAAATAGATATTATACACGCTCGGTCTCGTGCGCCAGCCTGGAGTTCATGGTTTGCTTCAAGGCGCACTAACAAACCCTTTGTCACCACTTTCCATGGTACTTATGGAAATAAAAACCAAATAAAATATTACTACAACTCGATAATGACCAAAGGCGAGGTGGTAATTGCAATATCCGGATTTATTGCTGGTCATATCCACCAAAATTATGGCGTCCCAACGGCAAGGATAACAGTGATTCCGAGAGGGATAGATCTTGGGAAGTTTGATTTAACCAGAATAAGCAAGGAACGTGTAGTTAACCAAGCAAAAAAATGGCGTCTACCTGATGGGGTCCCAGTCATTATGATGCCGGGCCGCTTAACTCGCTGGAAAGGGCATTTGATTTTAATAGATGCCATCAAAGAACTCGGACATAAAAATTTTCAGTGTCTGATAGTAGGATCCGATCAAGGCCGAAAAAATTATCGTCGCGAACTTGAAAATGTAATTAACCAATACGGATTGGCAGATGTCATCCATATGATTGACCATTGTGAAGATATGCCGGCGGCATATGTGTTATCGGATATTGTCATTTCGGCTTCAATTGAGCCTGAAGCTTTCGGTCGAGTGGTTGCTGAAGCCCAATCTTTGGGTCGGTTGGTGATTGCAGCCAATCATGGTGGTGCACGGGAGACAGTAGTCGATGGTGAAACGGGGTGGCTAACGCCGCCGGGAGATGCAAAGGCTCTAGCGTCAACAATCAACAGGGTCCTGGTACAAACTGCAAAGGAACGGCAAGTGTTTTCTGAACAGGCCATACAACATATCCAAAACAAATATTCTAAATCAAATATGTGCAACAAAACACTTGAAGTTTATAATACACTCCTGGGACCCAAATTTTCTAAACTAAGTTCTCCAAGTTAGTCGTGAGCCAAAATATTCTCGTCATAAAACTAGGTGCTCTCGGTGATTTTATTCAGGCAGGTGGGGCCTTTTCAGCAATTCGAGCACACCACAATAGGGCATCTATAACCCTTTTGACATCTATGCCTTTTGCGGATTTTTCTGCAAAGTCCCCTTGGTTTAACGAGGTGTGGGTTGATAAAAGGCCAAAAATTATTGACGCGGTTAGTTGGTTCGGTTTTAGATCCCGGCTTCGTGACGGCGGATTCCAGAGGGTATATGATTTGCAGACTTCTGATCGAAGCAATTTGTATTTCAAATTATTCTGGCCAAATAAAGCGCCGGAGTGGTCAGGGATAGCCAGAGGATGTTCGCATCGTCATTCGAATTCGAACAGGAACTCAATGCATACTATAGACCGTCAGGCTGAGCAATTGGTTATGGCAGGTCTTGCTCACCCGCCTAATCCAGACTTCTCATGGGTAAACGGTGATATTTCCCGTTTTCAAATACGGACCCCCTATGCTCTCTTAGTTCCAGGTGGAGCTGCTCATCGACCCGCCAAACGCTGGCCCATTGAATATTTTAAAAAGCTGGCGTCTCTATTAGAGCGTGAGGGTATTCAACCCATAGTAATTGGAACACTTGCAGAGGCAGAAATTGGGGATAAGATCACCGATGACCTAGAGGACGGACATAATCTAGCTGGCCAAACATCTTTAGAGGAATTGTTTGTACTTTCTCGACGAGCAACTTACGCGATCGGCAACGATAATGGTCCAATGCATTTGTTCAGCGCCCAAGGTTGTCTTTCAGTGGTTCTCTACTCTGCCGCCTCAGATCCAACCCTTTGCGCGCAACGCGGCTCAAAGGTTACTATTCTGCGTCGCCAAGACTTGGCGACATTATATGTGGAGGACGTTGCAAGGGTTTTATGGAATACTCAGTCAGCTTGACAAAAACACTGGTATTACTGTTATAAGGAACGCTGTGGTGACAAAATGCCTAGCTATTGCGGTGAGAGAGCAAGCGTGACATCTTCCGAGATAATTGTATAAAATTTTTGTCCCCTCCTGGTTGAATTGGGAGGGTTTTTTTGGTTTTGAGTCTGAGATAAGAATATGCGGAAATCGTTGCAGGAGCCAAAAATTATTAAATTGACACTTCCCGATGGATCTATACGAGAATTTCCTATAGCCGTTTCTGGATTAGAAATAGCTATGGCAATTGGGCCTGGACTTGCCAATGCGGCTCTAGCCATACGTTTTAATGGTGAACTTCGCGACTTGAAAACGGAAATTTACGAAGATGGTGAATTTTCCGTGGTAACGTTAAAAGATGAAGACGCTCTTGAACTAATCCGTCACGATACAGCTCACGTTCTAGCTCAAGCCGTGCAGGAGCTCTTCCCAGACACTCAGGTTACAATCGGCCCCACTATTGAAAACGGCTTTTATTACGACTTTGCTCGGGAAAATCAATTTTCATCAGATGATTTCGAGGTTATTGAAAACCGTATGGTTGAAATTATTGATCAGGATTTGCCGATAGAGCGCAAAATTTGGAATCGTGATGAAGCGACTAATCATTTTTTATCAAAGGGTGAAGTTTATAAGGCAGAGATAATTAACGATTTACCCGAAGATGAGGAAGTTTCTGTTTACCGACAAGGTAATTGGTTGGATCTTTGCCGAGGGCCTCACCTTCCTTCTACTGGTAAACTGCCAAAAGCCTTTAAAATGATGAAACTAGCCGGCGCCTACTGGCGCGGAGATTCCAACAATGAGATGCTACAGCGTATGTATGGGACGGCTTGGTCTGACCAGAAACAGCTCAAGGCCTATCTTCATATGCTTGAAGAAGCGGAAAAGCGTGACCACCGCCGCATCGGTCGTGAACTCAATTTGTTTCATCTGCAGGAAGAAGCAGCGGGAGCTGTTTTTTGGCATCCAAATGGTTGGACACTTTACCGCACTGTTCAGTCATATATGCGTATCAGGCTTGAGAGATCTGGCTATGTGGAAGTGAATACACCTCAGCTTGTGGATAGAACTCTCTGGGAAGATTCCGGGCACTGGGAAAAGTTTCGCGAAAGTATGTTTGTTACTGAGGACGAAGAGAAAGTGCTCGCAATCAAACCGATGAATTGCCCTTGCCATGTGCAGATATTTAGTCAGGGTATTAAGAGTTACAGGGATTTGCCATATCGTATGGCCGAATTTGGCTCTTGTCATCGCAATGAGCCTTCAGGGGCGCTACATGGATTGATGAGGGTGCGGGCTTTTACCCAAGATGATGCTCATATTTTCTGCACAAATGACCAGATTACGTCTGAAACTAAAATATTCTGTGACCTGTTGATGAGTATTTACAAGGATTTTGGTTTCGAGGATGTGATAATAAAATATTCGGATCGACCTCAGGTTCGAGCCGGAAGTGATGAGGTTTGGGAGCGTGCGGAATGCGCGCTAAAAGAGGCCGTTGAGGCTGCAGATTACGATTACGTGCTCAATCCCGGAGAGGGTGCTTTTTATGGTCCCAAGCTGGAGTTTGTGTTGCGAGACGCGATTGGTCGGGACTGGCAGTGCGGCACACTACAAGTAGACTTTGTGCTGCCGGAACGGCTCGACGCCAGCTATATTGGTATGAATGGAGAAAAACACCGGCCCGTGATGTTGCATCGCGCAATTTTGGGATCTTTTGAACGGTTTATTGGTATACTCATTGAAAATTTTTCTGGACGATTTCCACTTTGGCTGGCGCCGCTACAGATTGTAGTAGCGTCCATTACGGATGAGGCGGCTAGTTATGCGGAAGATGTGGTGGCAGCCTGTCGAGCAGTGAGCTTGAAGGCTGAAACCGATGTTCGTAATGAAAAAATTAATTTCAAAGTTCGTGAGCATTCTGTTGCTAAAGTCCCCGTAATTTTTGTAGTAGGCGCCCGAGAAGCGACCAACCGTACTGTTTCGATACGAAGATTAGGCGGCAAAGAACAAGAAATTGTTGCGCTCGCTCAGGCAGTTGATACACTGGCAATGGAAGCAGCTATGCCGAGCCTTTTATCTGATTAAGTGATGAATGCTCAGTTTAGCAGCCATTATTTAATGGGAGAAAGACCTTCATCTCTCTAAGGGAAGACAATAAGGCGCGATTTCAAGATCCCCGGTCCCCTTGGAGAAGAGGGCTAGAACAAGGAGAGAGTTAAATCGCAAGCCCAGTTACGAACGCCAAACCCAAGAAGGCCGGTCCGGCGGTAAACGAAGACATATTATCATCTCAGGTTAGACTTATCCGTTCAAGCGGCGAGAACGTTGGTGTCACGGATACCCAAGAAGCTGTTCAACAAGCTGCTGCTGAGGGATTAGACTTGGTTGAGATCTCACCCAATGCCCGCCCTCCAGTTGCTAAGATTATGGATTACGGCAAATTCAAATACGAAGCTCAAAAGAAAAAAAGCGAAGCTCGGAAAAAACAGAGCGTGATTATTGTCAAGGAAATCAAAATCCGTCCAAATATTGAAGAACATGATTACCAGGTCAAGATAAGATCTATGAATCGGTTTTTTGGAGATGGGGATAAGGTTAAGGTAACATTGCGTTTCCGCGGCCGAGAGATGGCTCACCAGGAACTTGGAGCTAAATTACTTGAACGGGTTCAAGAAGATCTCGAGGGGATTGCAAAGGTTGAACAATTTCCCAAGATGGAGGGTCGCCAGGTGACCATGGTGTTCGCGCCACGGTAAACTAGTGGGCCTGGGTGACAGTCACAGGGACGCAGGCGTCTGGTAAATATTTTAGTTCAATTGACATGGACTTTGCCGCTACCTTGAAAGGGAGTGACCTAGGGTTTTAATGGCTACGGATTACTATAAATCAAGTTTGTAATAGCTCGTTGGATTAATTGATCCAGCTAAATCTACACCTGTTCAAAAGGGCATACTCGGTTATCTAGTCTCTTCCATCTAATTAGAGCTACTAATCCCTTGTAAACGTAGTCCCAATCTCTTATAAAACCGCGCTTCAGAGAGCGGTCGGGCAGGGCGAGGTGTACAAGTAAACGCCCTGGGCAGCCTACCTGCTCAAATAGTTTTTTCGAATCCGAAAAAAGATAACAAGAGGATCTAAAATGCCCAAAATGAAAACCAAATCCAGCGCTAAGAAGCGATTTAGAATGACAGCAAGCGGAAGGGTTCGCGGATCCTTCGCTTTTAAGCAACATAATCTGCGCAAACGATCCACAAAGATGAAACGTCAGAACCGCGGCACTCGAATGCTTGGCAAAGCAGATTCCCGAATTATCAAATCCTATATGCCTTATAATCGGAGTAACTAGGCATGGCACGAGCGCAAGGAAAAGTAGCTAGCCGTGCGCGGCGCAAGAAAATAATTGCCCGCGCCAAGGGTTTCCAAGGTCGTAGTAAGAATAACTTCCGGCTAGCAAAGCAACGGTCTGAGAAGGCAATGCAATACGCATACCGGGACCGCCGCGTGCGTAAGCGTAATTTTCGGTCTCTCTGGATTCAGCGTATTAATGCGGGGGCACGGTTGAGCGGTCTTACTTACTCTCAATTCATGAATGGTTTAAACAAAGCTGGGATTGATCTTGACCGTAAAGTGCTGTCTGATCTGGCGGTTAGTGAACCACTTTCATTTAAAAGTTTGGTAGAACAAGCTCAAACCGCTCTCTCCAAGTAGATTGCATATCTCTGCGAGTTACATTATTCCAGGCTGGAGATAGTGGTCGCCAGTTGTTTGCACTGTCATGGAACACAAAGAGATGGAAGACACCAACAAACTTAAAGATGAAGTTGAGAGTGCCGTCAGTAGGGCGGAAAATTTAGACGCGTTGGAAGCCATACGTATTTCTGAACTTGGTAAGAATGGGCGCATAACCCTTCTAATGAAGGGACTTGGTCAATTAGAACCAACAGAACGGAGGCTGGTTGGTAAAAAATTAAATGAACTAAAAAATACAATCCTTGATTTGATCGAAAAGAAAAACCGGGTTCTTGAAGGTTCTGGGATAGAAGCCCAGCTTGCCGAGGAGACGATAGATATTTCACTCCCTGTCAGACCTCAACTAACCGGATCTATACATCCAATCAGCCAGACTATCGATGAGGTAACTTCTATTTTTGGTGAGATGGGCTTCAGTGTAGAGGAAGGGCCAGATATTGAAGAGGACTGGTACAACTTTACCGCACTCAATATTCCGCCCAATCATCCCGCCCGTCAGGAACATGACACTTTTTATTTGAACGCAGAAAAGAATGGCGAACGTATGGTACTTCGTACGCACACGAGCCCGGTTCAAATCCGTACTATGCAAAGTACCAATCCACCCATACGTATTATTGTTCCTGGACGAACTTACCGGTGCGACCACGATGCGACCCATTCACCAATGTTTCACCAAGTGGAGGGATTGTTAGTGGATGAGACAACCCATATGGGGCATTTAAAGGGTTGTTTGATCGAGTTCTGCCGAGCCTTTTTCGGTGTTGAAGATTTGCCCGTTAGGTTCCGCCCCAGCTATTTTCCTTTCACCGAGCCTTCTGCAGAGGTGGATATTGGCTGCACATTTGATGGTGGAACACTAAAAATGGGTCACGGTGATGGCTGGTTGGAAATTTTGGGTTCCGGCATGGTAAACCCAAAAGTACTAGAAAACTGCGGTATTGATTCTAGTAGGTACCAAGGATTTGCATTTGGAATGGGGATAGAACGCATAGCCATGTTGAAATATGGTATCCCGGACCTTAGGACATTTTATGATTCTGACCTCCGTTGGCTCAGGCATTATGGATTTCAGCCACTGGATGTACCTACAGTTGTAGGGAGAGCTTCCAAATGAAGTTTTCCATGAAATGGTTGGAGCAAGAGCTCGAGACTAATGCTTCCTCACGGGAGATTGCCGATAAACTCACCATGATTGGCCTTGAATTGGAAAACCTGGATGACCCCGCTGATCGCCTAAAGGAATTTGTGGTTGCGCATGTGGAGAAAACAGAAAAACATCCCAATGCGGACCGGTTGCAAGTTTGCCAAGTCAACAATGGTAGAGAGATTGTTGAAGTAGTATGCGGAGCACCAAACGCACGCGCGGGTATGAAAGGAGTATTTGCTGGCAATGGTATGTATATACCCGGCACCGATCTCACACTGAAGAAATCTAAGATTCGCGGTGTGAATTCCAATGGTATGTTATTGAGTGAACGGGAAATGGGTCTTTCTGACGACCATGAAGGCATCGTAGAATTACCTGACAAAACTCCGGTTGGTATACCTGCTGCAGAAGCAATGGGCCTTAATGACCCGGTATTTGAAATTGGAATTACGCCAAATCGTGGTGACTGTCTTGGCGTTAGAGGTATTGCCCGTGATCTCGCGGCAGCTGGCATTGGTAAATTAAAACCGCTTGAAATTGAACCACAAACGGCAAGTTTTCAAAGCCCAGTCAATGTGTATTTAGATTTTGATGAAGAGAATAGGTATTTATGCCCATATTTTGTTGGTCGTTACTTTAGGGACATAAAGAACGGGGATAGTCCACGATGGCTCCAAGAAAAATTATATGCCATTGGACTTCGGCCAATCTCCTCTTTGGTAGACATTACTAACTTGCTCACCTTTGCTTACGGTAGACCCTTACACGTTTTTGATGCCGACAAATTAGAAGGTCATATCCATGTGCGCTTATCTAATCCGGATGAGAAAATTCTTGCTCTTGACGGTAAGGATTATGTCTTAGATGACAGCATGATAGTAATATCTGATGAAAAAATGGCAGAGGGGTTAGCCGGCGTAATGGGAGGAGAGAGGTCGGGTTGCACCGCAAAGACGACCAATGTTTTCCTCGAGGCAGCATACTTTGATCCTGTCAGAACAGCAATGACTGGTCGAAAACTGAACTTACAATCCGATGCTCGGTTCCGGTTTGAGCGTGGTATTGATCCAGCCTTCCAATTGCCAGGAGCAGAACTGGCCAGTAAACTAATACTCCAAATTTGTGGTGGTGAAGCCAGTGAAATGGTCATCGCGGGTGAAATACCGAATGTCAGCCGCAAGTATTTCTTGCGGGAAAGCCGTATTAAAGCATTGGGAGGCGTTGATATTTCCCGCGAGGAAATTGAGCGCATTCTTACCGTTCTCGGTTTTCAGCTACATAATAGAACTGGTGGCTGGGATTGTAGTGTCCCATCTTGGCGCCACGATGTTATGGATGAGGCCGACCTGGTAGAAGAGGTGTTACGTATTAACGGATTTGATAATATTCCATCAGTACCATTGAGGCTTAACACACCGATTCCTTCAGGAGCTGTCAACTGGTCTCAAGAGCAGCGTGCATTAGCCCGACGAGTATTGGCCACTCGCGGGATGACGGAGGCAGTCACTTTTTCATTCTTACCCGGAAAACATGCTGACCTATTTGGGGGGGGTTCTGAGGCTTTGAAGTTAGTAAACCCTATCGGTCCCGATTTCAGCACCATGCGCCCTTCTCTCCTTCCTAATCTAATTTCTGCGATAAGAAAAAATGCAGATCGAGGGACAAACGATAGTGCACTATTCGAATTGGGACCTCAATTTTTAGGTGAGACACCGAGTGACCAAGTCATGGCCGTTTCCGGGGTTCGGGTTGGAAAAACAGGGCCACGTAATTGGGCAGAAACACCTCGTAGTTTGGATGTATTTGATGTCAAAGCGGATGTGATGGATCTTTTATCAAAAATTGGAGTGTCTATGTCGAGTACGAAGGTATCGACGGAAACACCTAAGTGGTACCATCCGGGTCGATCAGGGTCAGTTCAACTGGGACGAGAAATGGTCCTTGCCTATTTTGGTGAAATACACCCTACCATAGTCAAAGAGTTAGATGTGGATGACAGAATTTTAGGATTTGAGGTGTTTCTGGATGCTCTTCCATTACCGAAAGCAGATAAAGTTTTGTCCCGGAATAAGTTAGAACTCTCACCTTACCAATCCGTTGAACGAGACTTTGCGTTTATTGTTGACGAAAATATAGCCGCAGAGGCGGTAATCAATGCAGCACAAACAGCCGGCAAAAACCTGGTCACGGAAGTGCGGATTTTTGACCTTTTCTCTGGAGGCGGAATAGGTGACGGAAAAAAATCCATCGCCATCACTGTCGTGATGCAGCCGATCAAGGCAACGTTAACGGAGACTGAAATTGATGGCGTTTGTAATAGAATCATCGCAAACGTTAACGAGAATACGGGTGGGGACTTGCGGTCATAGATTTTCCCTAACTAGAACCTTCAAAACACAGAAAATGCAAAAGTAATTTGGAGGAATATTAATTTTGATAGAATTGTTTTCTATGATTTAAGATCGATCACTACTTTTCCTTTGGTGTGCCCGCCCTCTACGTGTTTGTGTGCCTTGGCGACGTCTCTTAGCGGGTAGGATGCATCAATCTCAACTTTAATATCTTCTGATCTGAGTAATTCGGCAATCTGGGCAATTTGTTTACCGTTGGGCCGGACTGATATGAATTGGCCATTAACGTTATAGGCAGCGGGTTCCTCCGGTGAAACGGGCCCGGTAATGGAGATAAGATGCCCGCCTGACTTCATGGTTTGGTAGCTTTTTTCCCGAAGATCGGGGGAAATCATGTGGAACACGACGTCAATATTTGACAACACTTCCCAATAGTTGGTCGAGGTATAGTCAATTACTTTTTCGGCACCTAAATTAGTGACGAAAGCAATGTTTTGGCTAGAGGTGGTAGAGGCAACGGAAGCCCCTTTCCATTTTGCCAATTGAATGGCTAAGTGACCCACCCCCCCTGCCCCCGCATGGATGAGAACAGTTTGATTTGCCAATAACTTAGCGGTGTCAAATAGGGCCTGCCAAGCTGTTAAGGCAGCTAATGGTATGGCGGCGGCTTCAATATGTGAAATATTACGGGGCTTTCTTGTGAGTTCGTTGGCAGGTGCCGATACAAATTCAGCGTAAGCATCAGCGAGTTCTGGAAAGCGTGGCATACCAAAGACTTCGTCACCAACTTTAAATTCTGGGGCTTTTGACTCCACAACCACGCCGGAGATATCCCACCCCAGAACGATTGGAAAATTAGTTGCCGTCCAAAAGTGGCTAACCCCCTGGCCTATTCTTGTTTTCAAATCGATAGGGTTGACACCGCTGGCATAGACCTCAATCAGGACTTCTCCAACGCCGGGAATTGGTAAAGGACGCGCTTCAATTGTAAATTGATTGGTGTCACCAAACTGGTGAATTACCGCGGCTTTCATAGTTTCATTCATGTAAGCCTTCTAGGAATTTTTGGGGTCGTGAAACTCTTCATAATGGGGGTAGGTGTTGTTCATATACCATGTGTAAAACTCGTGGTATGACTCAGTTGGATATTGTGGAGGGTTATCTGGGTTAGTACACGTGGGCAAGCATTCGCAGGTTGGTTCAAATGCGGTATTAACAAATAACGCAATTGAATAACGGTCTACATCCCGCGGCGGGATTACCCTGTGTGGAGTTGCCCGGAATCGATTATTGCTCCACCGCTCCAAAAATTGTCCCGTGTTGACAAGGATTGCATCATTCATTTTAGGTGGGCGAAACCATTTGTCATCTACATCAAGTATTTCCAGCCCGTCTACAGCTGCTTGGGGTAAAAAGGTCATGAAGCCAGTATCGGCGTGAGGACCAAGTCCAAACTCGTTATCGCCGAGTTCTGGCACAGGAGGGTAGTGTGACATACGGAAATATGTGTAGTTATTTTCAAAATAAGGGCCAAAGTATTCTGAAGGTAGTTCTAAAGCTGCCGCCCACAAGGGAAGCATCATTTTACCCAAACCAGTCAAAGTTTCTATATATTCAGTGACGGTTTTTTTGAAACCCGGAAGGTTGTCTGGCCATTGGTTCTCGCTATAGAACCTTTTTCCAGCTCTCCTGTGCGGATTATCTTCACCATATTCTGAAGCAAAAACCATTGTCGCATTTGTATCAAATTTGGTGTTTTTGTTATAGGTTGAATGCTTAACTTTGGTGGCACCTGGAACAATATAGCCTCGCTGGTTTTGGTTAACTGAAAGCGCGGTTTTATCTTCGAATGGCAGATCATGAAAACGTTTTGATTCAGCAAATATCCGCCCAATCAAGTCTTCAGAAATGCCATGGTTGATCACAAAAAAGAACCCGACATTCTCGCAAGCTGTCCGGATTTGTTCGGGCAGGGTACCTAGTGAGGAACCGCCACTTGCTAGGTAGTCACCTAGATCAATTCGTACCAAATCCCGGTATTCCGTGGTAGTGGCATGAATGCCTTCACTTATTCCTTCTGGCATGGTTATAAACTTTCGTCAGTTACATAAAAATATTGGGCAATAATTTGGTGTTAGTATTCTATAATGGGAATTTAGCCTGAATTTGGTACCATTCGTCAAGGTAAAGGATAGGGAATCAAGATGATAGATCTATGTTCAAAATTAGCCGATGTACAAAGGTGGCAGTGACAATAATTGCCGAAATGGGTTTTTCTATTGAAACTGTGAGCTTATCCAAGACCAAGGTTGTCGCCGGTCAACCTTGGTCTTCGACATACAAAACCGAATCACTTTTCCCGTGGTCTTAGGTGTTCATAGGGGCAGTAATTGCTTTGTTGCAAAACAGGTAGGAAGCGATTCTGTATTATAAGGGAGAAGAAGAATATTCATATAACACAGTTATTTTCCTTGTAGTTTTCCTGAGAGCTTGAGGCGCAGTGCATTTAGTTTGATAAAACCTTCTGCATCACGTTGGTCATAGACTGTGTCTGCCTCAAAAGTGACAGTATCTTGATCATATAGGCTGTTCGGAGATTTTCGACCCAACACGATTACGTTACCCTTATATAGCTTGAGGCGCACAGTACCATTAACGTGTTTCTGGCTTTGGTCAATTGCGGCTTGGAGCATCTCACGCTCTGGCGCAAACCAAAATCCATTATAAATTAGCTCCGCATAACGGGGCATGATTTCATCTTTTAGGTGAAGTGCTCCCTTATCTAGGGTTAGGCTCTCGATGGCCCGTCTCGCCGACAAAAGAATAGTTCCTCCTGGCGTTTCATAAACACCCCGGCTTTTCATTCCTATAAACCTGTTTTCGACAATATCAATACGACCGATACCGTTAGCACCGGCCAATTTATTAAGCTTGGTTAAGATGGTTGCCGGGCTTAATGGTTCACCGTTTATGGCTACGGGATCACCGGTTGCAAAAGTAATCTCTATGATACTAGGTTTATCAGGAGCATTCTCTGGAGAAATTGTACGGTTGAACATGTCTTCATCCGGTTCTCTCCAGGGATCTTCAAGGGCCTTCCCTTCGAAGGAAATATGCAACAAATTAGCGTCGGTGGAATAGGGGGGCTCTCCACCCTTATCTTTTGGCACGGGGATTTGATTTTTTTCCGCGTAAGAGATCAGTTTAGACCGTGAGTCCAAATTCCACTCCCGCCAAGGGGCTATTACCTTGATGTCGGGTTTAAGGGCATAATATCCAAGCTCAAACCGCACCTGGTCGTTCCCTTTGCCAGTCGCGCCGTGGGCGACTGCATCTGCTCCCACTTGTTTTGCAATTTCTATTTGACGTTTAGCGATCAGCGGCCGGGCGATAGCAGTGCCTAACAAATACATTCCTTCGTAAAGCGCATTACCCCGTAGCATTGGGAAAACAAAGTCCCGTACAAATTCTTCCCGTAAGTCTTCAATAAAAATTTCTTTCACACCCAGCATTTCGGCCTTCGATCGAACCGGTTCCAACTCTTCACCTTGGCCTAAGTCGGCGGTAAAGGTTACTATCTCACACTTATAGGTGTCTTGAAGCCATTTTAATATTACAGATGTATCCAGCCCGCCTGAATAGGCTAGCACTATTTTTTTAATATCTATCATTGAGTCCCGGTGCTGACATCACGGTATGCCTTTTTGGGGGGTGTTAAATAAGGTCGCGGAGTATATTCAAATCCTAAATCGGGGCAAGACAAACCATGGATAACATATTAACAAGAAAAATGGATGATTGAACATACGAGGGACAAAATAATAGCCTGATTATTTACTGCCTTCGCTGACAGATTACCCGCACAACGCGGCGGTCTTGAATGGCAGCCTTGGCAAATGAGGGGTATTTTTCCCCGGTGAGCTCCGAGATCACGGGACGGTTTTGACTTGCTGCTGGGGAATTATTCCCGCTCAACCGGATGACGTGCATTAATTTGCTAGGGCGGGAAGTAAATATGCGTCCGCGTCGAACGCTGGCGGCGCTGTTTATGCCAATAAGGGCGCCTGTACGGTCCACTACTGCTCCACCACTGATCCCGCCTAAGGATCCGGAAATATTTGGGATGCGGGTTATTTCTGCCCAAACCAGAAGGTCTTCAATGGAATTTCTAGACCGTCCTCGCCGAACCTTCATTCTACCGATGAAGCGGCTGTAAACAGCGCCTGGTTTTCCGGATGGAAAACCAATATGAAAGGCGTCTCCTAGATTATCACCGCGAGTGACCAACTTGAAAGGTCGACGACTATAGTCAGTTCTAGGAGAAATTATAACAGCAACATCGGCATGTGGGTGTGTAACCACTTTTGTTGGGACCAGATTGGCGGGTTTACCGTTTTTAACACCAGCTTGCAGAATTATTTTTTTGCATCCCTCTACGACGTGTTTAGCAGTGAGCCATACACCATTTGGGTGGATTGCTAATGCGGATCCGACGCTATTTCGGGATTTTGATCTGCGACCCCTTATAAGGCCCTTTCGCGGGATCGGATCGTTGTAACCTGGAAATTCATTTCTCTTAGATACAATCGTCTCTGAACCCCAGTTCTTTGTTAATTTTACCCAAACCCGGGGACCCTTCTGACGTTTTAGTGGTTTGATTTTAATCTTATTATTTTCGATTTGCGAGTAACTGGGGTTCCTTCGTTCTTCTAATAGATCATCTCCGGTCGCCTGTAGATGCCGGAGCATTAGATTAGCAAAAAAGAACAAAGCAAACCCTAAAGAGGTTCCGACTGTAATATAAATCAGATATTTTAGCTTCCTTAGCATTATGTGTTGTTCGTCTATTGTTTTTTAATTCTATACGCTGACGGCTGCAGCGTTGATTAAGGAAATACTAATCTTGATACCAAACATGGTTATAGCCGCGCTCATCTCTCCACCTTCAATCCGTTGGGGAAGTCCCTTAAGAACGAGATCGGTAATTCGGTAAGCAACTAACTGTAGGATTATGGAAACTGCCCCGTAAATGAGGATGTCAAAGGCGTTGACACTACCTGCCATCGCTACGGAGAGAGGAATTCCCAGTCCAATTAGAGCTCCGCTTAAAGACAATGCCGCAGCCGAGTTTCCATCCTTGATTAGTGCAATATCATCGTAGGGTGTGACAAACACATAAATTACAGCGCCACATCCTAGCATAACAAGCGTCAGAGAGAAGTGGAGGAGGAGTAGCGGGATACCCGATAAAAAACTCTGAATAACAACGTCCATGGCAATTCCGACCTATACTTGAAAATTGAACAGTATACTCTTATTAGGGTGTTTACTATAAACGCATCCATTGCAGCGGCGTAGCGACTCGGGCAGACTATTTTGGTGGGATACGTTGATATTATTCTTATAATTGTATGCGCTTTGCTATTCGCCGTGCTTATCGGTGTCCTGCGTTCACAGAGATCCGGTAACAAACTCTATCAACGCTTGACGCAGTTAGGAGAGGTAACGGGGCAGTTATCCCACTCTCAGGCTGAACTATCGGGAAAGTTCCAGCAAAACCAATCGTCAATGAATGAACGTTTAGAAGCGCTTTCCAAGGGCCTCGGTGAGGGTTTCACGCAGCAAACGGAAAAGACGGGAAAGACGTTGAAGGAGTTGCATGAACGGCTTGCAGTGATAGATTCCGCCCAGAAAAATATAACCGATCTCTCCAAACAAATGGTTGGCCTTCAGGATATCCTATCTAACAAACAAGCTAGGGGAGCCTTTGGAGAAATACAGTTAAACGACTTGGTCTCAAGTATTCTACCACCTTCGGCATACAGTTTTCAGGAGCAACTTGGTAACGGCACTCGCGCCGACTGTTTGCTTAGCTTGCCTAACCCTCCTGGACCCATTGTCATCGACTCAAAATTTCCGCTTGAAAGCTATCACGCCCTCCGAGACGCTAAAGATGAGGAGCAAAAACAAAAAGCTCTCCGGGCACTCGGAGGCGCAGTAATCAAGCATGTGCATGACATTTCCGAGAAGTATATTGTGCCCGGCGAAACAGCTGAGTCAGCCTTGATGTTTTTGCCTTCCGAGGCTGTTTATGCGGAATTACATGCCAGTTTGCCAGCTGTTCTAGAGCAATCATACCGTGCGAAGGTTTGGATAGTTTCGCCCACAACACTCATGGCGACCCTAAACACTATTCGTGCGGTCCTAAAGGATGTTCAAATGCGGGAACAAGCTGACGTAATTCAGGTAGAGGTCTTCAAGATGATAGAAGATGTCGGTCGCCTTGATGATCGTGTTGCAAAACTCCAGCGGCATATGGGGCAAACGGATGATGATTTGCGTCAAATTAGAATTTCCACTGATAAAGTGACAAGGCGAAGTGAACGTATCACCGAGGTGGAAATGGGGGAAAATATCGACACGAGTGGCATTACGGAGACACCGAAACCCCGACTAGTGGACGATATTTAGTAAATAAAAATTCTTTACACTGGAAACTACTTATTTTGACGTAAATTCATTTACATCCAAGTTTAATAGTTTGGTGGCATTGCCACCCATCACCAGTGCTTTATCTTCATCACTTAGGTTCTTCACCGAGTTAACATGGCCGACTGGATCGGTTTCAGCCATGTCATAGGGATAATCTGTCCCCATGACGACGTGGTCAGCACCCCAGACCTCAATCATATGGCGCAGTTGGGTTTCCGTGAACACTACGGTATCAAAAAAAAGTTGATTTACGAATTTTGACGGTGGTTCTGAAATTTTTGTCCTACAGTCGTCCCTCAGCCGGAAAGGATGATCAAATCGGCCATAATAGGCTGGTATATATCCACCGCCATGGGCAACGCAGATTTTCAGGCCTGAATATTTGTCGAGGTATCCATCGAAGACCAAATGACCGACAGCAAGTGCCGATTCCAGTGGGTGCCCGATGGTGTTGCGAAAGTAATGATCATCCATTCGTTCTTTGTATGAGGTCCCGATGGGATGCATGAAAATTAACGTATTGAGATCTTCAACACGTGAAAAAAATTTATCTAGACCAGCTCGGGTTAAGTCCATACCTTGAACGTTGGTAGATATTTCGACGCCTTTAAAGCCCAGTTCATTTATACAGCGCTCCAATTCCGCGATAGCCAGGTCACAATTCTGCAAAGGGACCGTGCATAGCCCGACAAAACGATCTGGATGACTGGCAACTACCTCAGCAACTCTGTCGTTAACTATTTTACATGTATTGCGAGTAAAGTCTGCGTCGTAATCGTAATTGTAATGGAAGGGCGACGGAGAGACCGCCTGCACATCTATACCTTGTTGGTCCATATCCCTTAACCTTATTTCTGGATCGGTCAACTGTGGAAGTATGGATGCTTGCTGCTCTTTATTGATTTTTGTTGTCAGGGGATTTGTATCTACCATGGAGCGTCCGGTGTAATCGGGGGAGAGAGTTTTGAGCATCTCGTCAGCTTCCGGTACATGTATATGGCAATGAATATCGACGGTGAAATGCTTTTTACCATTGGTGACGGTTTCTCCGTGGCCCTCGTTTGCCGGCCCGCGTGCTATATGGTTCTGGTAAAAGTGTCCGAATGGTGAGCACTTGAAAAACATTTTAAATCCCCATATTGAGTTATGATTAATAATCTTGATTGTAAAACTTAGAAAGGCGGTCCCGTGCTTTAGGTTTTTAGACCGATTAATTAATGGTTACATGAAGCCCTTAAGCAACACAAAACGCGCAATTTTTATCAAAAGCCGTGTCAGTTTAGTCGGCGAGAGTTTCCTCGGCCAACTTACGAAACTCATCATCCTTCATTAAGCGCTTATGGATGAGACCCCAATCTTTGACTTCCATAAGCACTTCCATAGCCTGTTCTTCAGAAGCCTTTATTTGGAATTTATCAAGGAAATGTTTAACGTTATCAATACCTGCACCTTTGCCTATTACCACCTCTGGTTCAGACTGGCCCACTAGGCTTGGGCGGAATGGAACAACTTCTGTTTGATGTTCCTTCCCACAATTCAGTAACCAAGTAGCAATAATTCCTGATTCGACTTTAAATAAATCATCTCCGACGATGGGCCTGTTTTTTGGCACGATAGCTCCAGATATCTCGGCAACCATGTCAGCTAGGGGTTTTAACTGCTCGGTCTTAATCCCGATATCTATATTATACAGGGTCAGGAGTGCCATCACGGTCTCTTCCATCGGGACATTACCTGCACGTTCACCCAAGCCCAAGACTGTTGATTGTACAACCTCGACGCCTTCAGACAGGGCCATAATAGTGTTGGCAATACCGAGACCAAAGTCCATGTGGAAATGAGCTTCTAAAGGTATATCAGGGAAACGGGCCTTCATCGTGCGGACAAAATACTGCATTGCATGGATGGAGGTAGCACCCATGGTGTCGACTAGTGCAAGGCCATCCATGTGGCCTTCAACTCCGACACGCTCAATCAGATCGCAAACCCATTTAAGATCTGATCGGGTAAAGTCGATAGGGAAAAATACTACTTCTAGTCCCTGGTCATGCGCGTATTTAGTTGATTCAATGGACAGGTCAATCGCCCTGTCGAGCTCCCAACGGTACCCCAGCTCGATTAAATGCGGTGACGCAGGCACTTCCATAATGACGCCTTTTACGCCAGCATCTACGGCACGTTTTACATCATCAACCATACAGCGGGCAAAAGAATAAATCTTTGGGCCAAAATTTCTTCTGGCAAGTTCCTGAACTACCTTTGCATCATCTTTAGAAACGACAGGCATGCCCGCTTCGATTCTATGGACGCCGGCTTCCGCCAAACCTTCAGCAATGCGTATTTTATCATCATAATTAAAAGCCAGGCCGGCCTGTTGTTCGCCATCGCGGAGTGTGACATCGTGGATCAGTATTTTTTCGGGGAAGTTCCACTCAGCCGTTACTTCGGGGGCAAAATTCCAGGGGCTGGTATGCCAGTTTTCGGTTTTCCATGGTGTGTCCGTCATTAAAAGTTTCTCCTTGTAAACCGTCTCAACTACATGGGGGAGCAGTTAGCAGAAAACGTCACTGGATAATTAGACTTAGAAAACAACTTTTTTCAAGCGGCGGCGAACATACGTAACATGAAAAGAGGTGTCAAACGTTGGGATGTGGGGGTTTGGTTACCCCTTAGTGTTAAATAACATAAAAAATCAGGAGTTGCTCAAGTCGCCGTATACCCGCCATCGATAAGTAGATCAGTGGCAGTAACAAAAGACGACTCATCACTGACTAAAAATACAGCTCCTGATGCTATTTCCTCCGGATAACCGAGACGACCAAATAGGGTAGAAGCATTCTTGTGTGCTTCTTCTTCACTGGGCCATTGTTTGAAAAACCGTTCATCCGCGGTTGGGCCGGGAGAGATGGTGTTGGCTCGGATATTTTGGTATGCGTGATCTACAGCAAGAGCTTTTGCAAGGCTGAGTAATGCGCCTTTTTGAGAAGAATACCACGCACGGCCAGGTTTCGGTGCGACGGCTAGCTGTGAAGACATCAAAACTATACTTCCAGCCCCATCCGAGGCCATTAATGGTATCGCGTGCTTCAAAAGCAGAAATACACCTGTGAGATTGACGTTGATCGAATTTTGCCATTCCTTGAGGGGTAGTTCTGTAACAGGGAGGTAGGACACGTCCTGGATAGCGCAGGAGACGACAGAACTTAGTCCACCCAGTTTATTTTCAGCAGCCTCCACTAATGAGATAGAGTGACTTTCGTCTGCCATATTGCCAATCACCGCAATCGCCTTCCCCCCATTGGCTTCAACTCGAGAAACAGTTGCAACAACCGCGGGTTCACTAATATCCGCACATATCAGTTCCGCGCCTTCCTTGGCAAAGGCAATGCAGATTGCTTGTCCGATACCACCGCCAGCGCCAGTAACGATAGCTTTCTTCCCTTTAAGGCGCATGGATCCCTCCCAGAGTATTTTTTTCTATTGGTTGACTAAACTGTACATGTTACGGCTGCAACCTGTTTTAACTATTGTTCTAGGTTGATATAGGTATCTTGATAAGCTTAGAGGGGAATATTGTGTCCAATTAGTATTGATACTGACCTGTCGTAAGCTTATTCCCAAATTTGTAACGAGGGACTTGCGTAATCACATGGCTATCTTGCCTATCATCATTGCTCCAGATCCACGCCTTAAAGCAGAGTGTGATCTAGTAGAGAAAGTGACACCAGAATTGGTCAAGCTTACGGATGATATGTTGGATACCATGTATGACGCTCCAGGTATCGGTTTGGCCGCACCACAGGTTGGGCGGCAACAGCAGATTATAGTGGCAGATGTATCCAAGCAGGAAGACGTCCGGGACCCTTATCAGATGATCAATCCGGAGATTTTGTGGACGTCAAAAGACTTTTTTAGTTACGAGGAAGGCTGCCTTTCTCTACCGGAACAGTATGCAGACGTCATGCGGCCCAAGCAGGTAAGGATAAGATATTTGGATAAAACCGGTTGCTCGCAAATTATAGAAGTAGAGGATTTACTTGCCGTTTGTCTGCAGCATGAAATGGATCATTTAAAAGGAATATTGTTTGTGGATCATATTTCAAAGCTCAAACGCGACTTGATTATGCGCAAGCTGCGAAAGATGAAAAAATTAGAGAAGAAGGGCAAGTGACCTTCCTAACGTTCCTATGAACCATCCTCTAAGGGTTGCATTTATGGGCACACCGGATTTTGCTGTACCTATCTTGACGGCGCTGGCGAAGACGGGTCACCAAATAGTGGCAGTATACTGTCAACCGCCCAGAAATGCTGGCAGAGGTCAGAAAAAGCGCTTATCTCCTGTCCATTCGGATGCCCTAGAGCAAGGGTATGAAGTCCGTATTCCAACTGATTTGCAAAACAAAAATGTCCAGGAATCGTTCCGAAATCTAAACTTGGATGTGGCTGTAGTTGCTGCCTATGGTTTGATTCTCCCTAAAACCATCCTGCGCGCACCAATTAACGGTTGTCTTAACGTTCACGCATCACTTTTACCCCGGTGGCGTGGTGCGGCACCTATCCAACGGTCTATCCTAGC